>Ga0257127_1000192_pt1 | contig 59330 bp, 71 predicted proteins | sample SI060_135mmetaG_FD_190152 | JGI IMG/M metagenome (GOLD analysis project Ga0257127, IMG submission 190152) | Marine microbial communities from Saanich Inlet, British Columbia, Canada - SI060_135m | ecosystem: Environmental > Aquatic > Marine > Inlet | place: Canada: British Columbia | collected... | reverse complement strand
AACAAAGCGATCCATGGTGTTTACGAAGGTGTAACCATCTTCGAAGCTCCAGCTAAGATCGGTTTGAACCAGCAAGCAATCGGTTATGTACCGACTGATGAAGAGTGGCGCTTCCCGAACTTTGGTGAAGATACCGCTCATGGTCGTGAGTTCACCCAGTCCCGCGAGGGAACGTTCGGTGGCGACAACGGCACACGGTCAGTATTGCCGGAGCATAAAATCTGGTTTTTCTACTTGCAACGCATTTGTAATCACTGCACGTACCCGGGTTGTCTGGCGGCGTGTCCTCGAAAGGCAATCTACAAGCGCCAAGAGGACGGCATCGTTCTGATCGATCAGAGTCGTTGTCGTGGTTATAAGAAGTGTGTAGAGCAGTGTCCTTACAAGAAGCCGATGTTTCGCGGTACGACACGTATCTCCGAGAAATGTATCGCTTGTTATCCCCGTATTGAGGGTCTCGATCCTCTGACGGAAGGCGATCAGATGGAGACACGTTGTATGGCGGCCTGTGTTGGTAAGATCCGTTTGCAGGGTCTTGTCAAAGTCGGCAGCAATGGTGAGTGGGCGCATGATCCTGATAATCCACAGTATTATCTGATTCGGGATCGTAAAGTTGCCTTGCCGTTGTATCCGCAACTGGGTACGGAGCCAAACGGATATTATGTTCCGTCACGGCACGTTCCTCGGGCGTATTCACAGCAGATGTTTGGTCCCGGCGTGGATCATTCAATCGATCAGTACATGGTACCGGATCGAGATCTGTTGGGTGTGCTCCAGTTGTTCCGGACGACACAGCGTATCATCTTCAAATGGAAACGTGAGCCAGGTCCGAAAATATTCGAGACCAACATTCACGGTAAGAAGTTTGAGATGTATAACGACACGGTCATCGGGTTTAACCGGAAAGGTAAAGAAATCATCCGTGTTACGGTTGAAGAGCCTTTCTACGTACGGCCCGAAGAGCATCCGGGTGCAATCTAAGGAGCGATACGACGCTCTCAAGAAAGCAGCGTAAACCAATTCGGTTTCGTGGCGGGGCTTCGGCCCCGCCCGGAGTCGGCGGTCTTCACTGCTTGGGAGCGTAAACTTTAATTTCCCGTATACGGTATGCTAACGAGGAGGGACACCTGTGAGTAAAAAGACACTAGTATTTATGATGTTGTTTGCTTTCGTTCTGGGGTTGACCAGCGCGAACGCGGCCACCATCAAAGCTGTAAAAGTTCAGGGAGATATTCCGATAGCTGCGGATGATCCTTTCTGGACTCGTTATGGTCCTACTTTCCACAAGCATGTTGTGGTTGATATGGATCCGCAGATGATCACTAACCCCATGTGGCCGGCACCTGCGACCAAATGGGTAAATGTACGTGCTGTTACCAACGGTAAGGAAATTGCTGTTCGCTTAAGTTGGACAGATCCTACCCGTAATGACATCATGGTTCGGTCTCAGCAGTATAAAGACCAAGCGGCCATTATGTTCCCTGTGAATCAGGGTGGCGAAGAGCCTCCGTTCACAATGGGTGGTGATGGTGAGCGTGTTAACATTTGGCAGTGGAAAGCAACCTGGAATAAAGAGGGTGCTGGAACGACTGGCAATGCTGGCATGTCAGACATGGAAGATCAATATAAGTTCATGGCTATGGGTTCAGGTAGTTACTACATGTATGAGCCCAGTGGTAAGCTGAGTGGTAACGAGCCTGCGCATAAGTCTGGTTCTAAAGCAACCTCTGCCAAAACTGGTGGAGCTGGCGATATCAGCAAGCGTGCTTCTTATGTTGACTTTGGTATGGGTAAAAACGAAGGCGTGTTTAACCCGGGTCGTGCTACCGGCAATATGCTTTCTGATGCATCCATGCGCATTTCCCCTGTTGAAGATCTGAATGCAGAAGGGTTTAGCACCCTGACCACTCAGGCTCATCAGGATGTACAAGGAAACGGCAACTGGTCTAACAACCGTTGGTCAGTTGTTTTCAAACGTTCTTTGACTAACTCTGATTCTAACGACACGCAGTTCTCCGGTGGTAAAACTCCGATGGCGATTGCGGTTTGGAACGGTCAGAACAAAGAAAGAAATGGTCAGAAGGCTGTAACGCAGTGGAATGAACTGCAGTACTAAGTCTTAACGCGGAGTAATCTGCGGACCAAAGAATAAACCCAGGGGAGAAGTCGCTAACGCGGCTTCTCTTCCTGGGTTTTTTTTTGACCACTAGTAGCTTGCTGAAAAACTATTAGACACGCCACTCTGACAGGGGGGCAGTTGGGCAAGGGCTTGTCGAGCCGAGAAAACTCTTTGCTCGCAGAGAAAGTTAGCCACCACACTGGTGGTTTACTTTTGCACTGACCAGCCCATCTGCGTCCAGCGTTCCATACCCCCATTCCCCACACAGACAATATTATCCAATCCCGCGTTGGTCAAAGTCTCGGAAGCCTTTTTAGCCCGCCCACCCATTTTGCAGTGAACATAGACTTTATCGTAACTCTTCAGGTCATCTGCCATTCCGCTGACCTCGTCATGCGGAGTATTTTGCGAACCTTCAATATGCCCCGCTGAATATTCCTCAGGTGTCCGGACATCCAGAATCAAATTGTTCTCACCCATCGTCTGCACTTCTTCATGCAAGTCATCAATAGAAATAATCTCCATCACTCCCTCATTTTGAAAATGTTTTGTAAATCATAGCGTCCTTCTCATGTGTTGGATTATATCACGAAGAAAAAGATTCAAATTCAAAAGAAACTAAAGGGGAACCGAGGGCACTCGTGGCCCCAGGCAACTTTGGAAATATCAAAATTTCAAAATGTTACATAGGGGAATTTTGACTGGTCGGGGAACAAATTTCCCGTGGAAAATTGACGCGTCAGTTTCCAAGGGCATATCAGAAAAAAACGCGACCCCGTTTAACTCCTTTTAAATAAACATTTAACAGGGCCCACAAGAATGAACTGCTGAAAAAAACAGCTTTGGTACACCTCTTGCTTATTAGGTATAAAAAAATGTTCTCAGGGAAAATACTATGCACGAAGGAATCTTCATAGCGGCATCTGCGGGAATCAAGCAGGGCAGAAAACTTGATGTAATAGCCCAAAATATCGCCAACGTAAACAATACAGGTTACAAGCGGGACAGGTTGGTGTTCAAGGAATTCATGCCGCCCTTTGCAGCTGATGAACAATTAAATGCTGGAAGAAATGTATTACTGCCACCTCAACTATCGAATTCAAACGTTTCATATGTAGGGGTATCAGATCAGTACACCGATCATACGGGAGGAGGACTGAACCAAACGGGAGCAACGCTGGACCTGGCTTTGAACGGGCCTGGATTTTTCAGTGTTTCAACCGAGGAAGGCGTCCGCTATACCCGCAACGGAAATTTCAGGTTGAATACGAAAAATCAACTGGCGAATCAAAAAGGAGATCTTGTTTTAAACCCACAAGACAACCCGATAGTCATAGACGCACCTGGCGCAGATATATCCATTGATGCTGACGGAAATATTTCTGCGGGAACGGGTTTGATCAATCTCAATATTGGAAAAATAAAATTGGTGAATTTTGAGAATCCAAAAACTCTCGAGAAATTAGGGGATGGGTTATTTCGCCAAAACGATCTTGAAGCGGAGGCAAAATCCCCCACCGAAACCACCATTAGTCAGGGTTTTCTGGAAAGCTCAAATGTTTCCGTGGTGGAGGAAATGGCAAGTATGTTAGCAACCCACAGGCTATTTGAAACGTATCAAAAAATGATCCAATCAATAGATAGCATGGACGACCAATCGGTAAACGACATTGGCAGGGTGGGTTAGTACTTCGAAATAAATTAATATTTTTAATTGAAAGGTATCTGAAAATGATTCGATCCTTATATACCGCCGCGACTGGGATGAACGCGCAGGATTTAAATGTGAGCGTAATCTCCAATAACCTGGCGAACGTGAATACTATCGGGTTTAAAAGAAGTCGCCCGGAATTTCAGGACCTACTGTATCAAAACTTAAGATTGGTGGGAACGCTATCGCCAAATGGTCAGCAGGTACCGACAGGGGCCCAGTTAGGACTGGGCGTCAAGACATCGGCCATCCAGAAAATTTTTATTCAGGGAGATTTTTCCCAAACGCAGAATCCTCTCGACATCGCTATTCAGGGCAAAGGATTTTTCCAAATTTCGCAATCAGATGGAACGATTGGATATAGCCGCGCAGGTTCGTTCAAACTGGACAATACGGGACAGCTTGTGACTTCTGACGGCTTGGTATTGGAACCGGCTATCACCATCCCCACGGATGCCTTGGACATATCCATTGATTCGCAGGGGAGTGTTTCAGTAACTCAACCCGGTGCGACAGCCCCTACTGTTGTAGGAACGATTCAGCTGGCGACTTTCCAAAATGAAGCAGGACTCCAGGCGGCGGGATTCAATTTGTTTAGAGAAACAGATGCTTCGGGAACGCCAACGGTCGGGAATCCTCAAAGTGATGACCGAGGAGCCACCCAACAGGGTTTCGTTGAACTTTCAAATGTGAGTGTTGTTGAGGAATTGGTAAATCTCATTTCCGCCCAGCGGGCCTATGAAGTGAACTCCAGAACGGTTCAAACGGCGGACGAAATGTTACAAATCGCAAACAACATGAAACGGTAATCGTAAATGATTTTTCATAAAAAACACTTTGTATTAAGTTCGATTTTTTACGCTTGCCTGTGCATGTTTTTAATTGCGGGGAGTAGCGCGACTGCCGCAGACTCCCAGATCCTAACGGTAGAAGAGATTGAAAAAGGTGCAATCGATAAACTGGCCAGCACCTTGCCATGGGACAAGGAATCGCTCGAGATCAATGTTTATTACGAGGGTGAAGATATTGTTCTGCCACCAGGAAAAAAAGAGCTGGTCTACAACACTAGAGGAACTAATCAAAGGGCAGGAAGAATACCACTGATTTTACAAGTAAAGGTTGATGACAATCTGCAAAAAAGGATTCGGCTGAACAGCCGGGTGCTGGTTTCTCAGGAGGTGGTCAAAACAATTCGTCCAGTCAGGAAAGGGGAAATGATATCCAACGATAACATCCAATTGGAAACAATCCAAACAGAGCGTCCCTGGGGAAACGCCATAAGCAATATTGATCATGCTTTGGGTTATGCGGCGGGCAGAAATTTGCCAACGGGAAAAATATTAACCCAAAAATTCCTAAAAAAACCTGCATTAGCAAATAGAGGGGAAAAAATTCTAATTCTGGCGGAAAAAGGCACGATGAAAATAACCGCTCCCGGGATTCTAAAAGAGGATGGTTATGCAGATGCCATGGTCCGGGTCCTGAACATTGAGTCAAAAAAAATAATTTACGGAAGGCTAGTGGACGCCAATACGGTGAAGGTGAATTTTTGATGAGAATTCGATTTTTAAGTGAAATTTTAAATATTAAAGCACTTGGGTCTGCCATTTTATTTTTGCTATTTTTTCTTCCGGCTTGCTCAAATTCTCACAAGGCAATAGACAGCACGTCTACCGTGATTCCAAAAAATTTGTATGCCAAGAAAACCAAACACCTCTTGCGGGATGGAGCGCTTTGGCCAGGGGATACCGCGGATAATCTTTTGTTTGAGGACAGTAAAGGAAGGCTAGTCGGCGATATCGTCACTGTGACGATAAACGAGACTGCAACCTCAAGCCAATCGGCCACCACCAATACTTCTAAAAATACCACGCTAAATATGCAGGCACCTAATGTATTGGGCCTGCCAAGCAGTCTGGGCGTGCAGAACTTTTTAGGACTGGGAACTCAGTTTGACCCGACAGTAAGTGCCTCTGTTGCCAACCAAAATCAGGGCAACGGTACGGTAACTCGAAACGGATCTTTAACAGGAACTGTCTCTGCGATCATTACGGAAATTCTGCCCAGCGGAAACTTCAGGATAGAGGGCAGGCGTTCGGTAACGGTGAACCACGAGGAACAGATAATGGTTTTGCGAGGTATCATCCGCCCTCAGGATATCAACTTTGATAACACAATTTCCTCAATATGGATCGCCGATGCATCGATAAGTCTAACAGGAGAAGGAGTGGTTGCCGATGAGCAAAGAAAAGGCTGGCTTGCAAAAGCCCTTAGTAAGGTATGGCCATTCTAACTGGATTTTATGAAACAGAAAACAAAAATTAAAAGACTGATACTTGGATTTTTGATAGCCGGTGGAATTTTTTGGGGCTGCCAAGCCCAGGTGGACGATTTGACAGGTCCCAGTAGCCTGGGGAATGTCTTAAGCGTCCAGGGGCTTTTTGGTGGCGCAGGAATTCAAAATGACGGTGCCAGTCAGGCAACGATTCGTGTAGAAGTTTTTACGGTTGACCTGATTCCGGTGGTTGGTGCTTCGGTGACATTAACTACTACATTAGGAACTTTGGGAGCTGCTGCCTTGACAACAGGGGCTTCAGGGGCCGTTACTACCACACTAACTTCTGGGCTTATTACGGGTACAGCATTTATTACTGCTACGGTAGATAACGTCACAGCAAATACTTCGGTTCCAATAATATAATTTTAAATTTGGATTATATGTTTAATTTCTTCAAAAACTCCAAAGAGCAATTCAAGAATAAAGGGAAGGAGGGGATCCTCATTCTTCTTTTAATCGTTGGAGTGTTTGTGGCTTGCCAGGGAGCGCAGGATGACGGGAACAATCCCTTCGGGCCTTCTACTTCTGCGGTAAGAATTATACCGAGCACGGTCAATGTGGCTCAGGCCGGTAACTTGACTTTCACAACTCTTGGCGGGACAACACCGTTTGCCTGGTCCAGTGCTAATCTTGCCATTGGAACCATTGTTGTGGGCACGGGCGTATTTACGGCCGGAGCGATAGCTGGGAGCGTTACTATTACAGTCGTTGATGCCGTGGGTGACACAGCAACGGCAACGGCTACCGTTCTGCCTCTTGCTCTGGGTTTCAATGTTGTTGCGGTCACACAAGCTGCCGCTGCTGGTGTTGATACGGTCACCATAAACGCAAATGGTTCAGCAACGGGTCTGACGGCCACCGTTGCCAACAATGCTTCTGGAACGACTTTTACAACACTTCCAACTTTAGTAACCACAACCACTACAGTTGCTATCACCGCCCCCGCCACTTTACCGAATGGCACTCAAGGCGACCAGGCCTACACGGTTACGGTTACGGACAATGGAAACAACAATACAGCTTCCTTCTCTTATACTTTACAAAACGACGGAACCTAAAACTCAAACTGGGGAAAATATGTTTAATCGTTACTTCGGACAAAAACTCTGGGCAATATTTATACTGGTATTTTTTCTCGCAAGCCCGGCTCATTCTGCACGGATAAAAGATTTATCCAGCATTGAAGGAGTCCGAAGTAACCAATTGATTGGTTTTGGGCTGGTAATCGGCCTGACGGGAACCGGTGATAGTGCTACCAACGTATTTTTCTCTATTCAGACAATTGTCAGCATGCTGAAAAAGCTGGGTGTAACGGTTCCCACCGCAGAAGTTGACCAGTTAAAATTTAAGAATATCGCAACCGTCATCGTAACGTCCGCTCTTCCCCCATTTGCAAAACAAGGGGATTACATTGATGTGACGGTGTCTTCTTTGGGTGACTCCAAAAGTCTGCAAGGTGGAACGCTATTAATGACTCCGCTAAAGGGTCCTGATGGCAACACCTATGCGGTGGCGCAAGGCGCGCTCTCAATAGGTGGTTTTTCCGTAGCGGGAGCCGCTCGTGGAATTCAGAAAAACCATTTAACGGTCGGGAGAATTGCCAACGGAGCCCAGGTTGAAAAAGAACTTGAATATGATTTTAATTCCAAAAAAGAAATTATTCTGGCATTGAAAAAATCGGATTTCACCACTGCAAGCAGGATAAGCAAAGCGATCAATGATCAGATGAAAGATTCTTTAGCCTCAATGGTTAATGGAGGAACGATTCGAGTAAAAGTTCCCGAGCTCTACCTGGACAACACTTCCAGTTTTGTTACAAAAATTGAGAGTCTGGATGTCACTCCCGATGCGGAAGCCAAAGTAATTATTGATGAACGCACGGGAACCATAGTGATGGGTGAGAGCGTTAAAATCTCCAGTGTTGCTGTTGCGCATGGGGCTTTATTCATTAACATCAAGGAAGAACCGATAGTTTCCCAACCATCCCCCTTGGCACCGGAAGGTGCTGAAGCGGTTGTTCTCCCCCGCACCCGGATAGCGGCGGGGGAAGGAATAGACAAGCTCCTCGTCATTCCACAAAGCATATCTCTGGGAGATGTGGTTAAGGGGTTAAACTCTATAGGCGTTACTCCCAGGGACTTGATCGCTATCCTTCAGGCAATCAAAGCTTCGGGAGCCCTCCACGCTCGTCTGGAACTCATTTAAAGTTTTCATGGAATTCAGGAAAATTTTTCCTCATTTCCTTCCGAAATTTGCAGGATCTTTCAGGCATAGCTTTGGTGGCTCATCTATAACCCTATATATTTAAAGGGATTATATGGGGTCTCCGCAAATGCTTTGCAGTGGGTGGTTTTTGGTACGGTGCTTGCAATTATTTTTATGTGTTTTTAAATGAGGACAATATGGATTCCATAAAATCTGCTCAAATCCAAAATACTTTGTTTGATCAATTGACGGATAAGAACCTGCAGCGTTTAAAAAGAAGTTCTGAGTTTGGCAAGGGTACCTCAGAAAAAAAAATGGAAAAAGTGGCACGGGATTTTGAATCGGTTTTTATTAACAAATTATTTGAGTCCATGAGAAAAGCAATTCCCAAATCTGAGCTTTTAGATAGTTCTGCAACGGATATGTATCAGACCATGATGGATCAGGAAATGGCAAAGGAATTGGGCAAGCAGAAAGGTATGGGCATGGGGGAAATGGTTTATAACGATTTAAGCCGAATGAATAAATTGCTTCGAGGGGAAGCCTTTCCAACTCCTTTAGCTCAACCCATTAATCAAAAACCCGGAAATGAACTGGGAGAATAAGAAATGAACCGGCTATATAAGAATCTTGAGGATTTGTTAAACCAAAAAATCAAACTTTATAATAAATTTGTCCAGCTTTTGCAAGACGAGTGGTCTTGTGTTTCCAAATATTCTTATGACTCTTTGCAAGAGCTCACCGCCAAAAAAGAAGACCAGGTGATGCAAATGCAGGCACTGGAAAACAGCCGCTCTTGCCTGATGAAAAAAATAGCAGAAAAACTAAAAGTCCGACAATCAAATTTGACATTAAAAAAGCTGGTTCAAATAGCAGAAAACCCTCATAAAAAGAATTTAGCCCGATGCAGACAGAAGCTACTTTCCCAAATCAAAGAGGTCAATGAGTGGAGCGAAAAAGTCAGAACCTTGATGGACTGCTCGGCGCTGTCATTAAAAAAATCAGCGGCCTTTATCCACTCTGCAGATGAAAAGGCACTTTCCCCTTATTTGGCCAACGGTCAGATGATGGAAGGGCGTGTTGAGGGTCGCATGGTGAGCATGGATGTTTAGAGGCACACTAGCTTTATTCAACAGGTTTTAAAAGGTTTACTTTTATGGGTTCGAATATATTCAGTGTATTGAATACCGCGAAGCTTGGACTTCTGTCGCAACAGTTAGCCATTGAGGTTACGGGACAGAATATTGCCAATGTGCAAACCGAAGGATATTCTCGTCAGGAAGTAAATTTCGAAGCCACGAACCCCAGGAGTTTTAGCCTGGGCCAACTCGGGACAGGAGTTCAGGTCGCGGGTATAGAGCGCTCCTACGATGAATTTTTGTTTTCCCAGCTTCTGGGTGAAGGTGACACGCTTGGTCAGTATGAGGTAAGAAAAGATGTTTTTGAGCAACTTGAAATATTGCTGAGCGAAAACAACGGACAAAGCCTCAATCAAACCCTGAGTAGTTTTTTTGCAGGACTTCAGGATTTATCTGCTAACCCCACTGGCCTGCCGGAACGCTCCAGCTTACTTGCGGAGGCGCAAAACCTGGCTTCGGTTTTTAGTAATCTAGGCGAATCATTATTTCAGATCCAGCAGAATCTGGATTCCAACATTTCCGCAGAAGTGGCTAAAATAAACAGTCTCACCTCAGAAATTGCAGCCTTAAACCAATCTATTCATGCCAATGAGCCGACCACATTCAGCGCGAACGATTTGCGCGATAAACGGGATCTAAAGATCAAGCAGCTTTCGGAACTGATCGATTTGAATTTTGTCGATGAGCAGGATGGACAAGTCAGCATAACTTTGAATGATGGGACCCCTTTGGTTTTACAGTCTACAGCTTTTAGTCTTAATACTTCCATCAATGGCGATAATAAGTCTTTCCTGGATGTTGAGGTTCTGGATGCCGCCGGAAACAGCACAAACATTACCTCATCGATAGGCGGCGGAACGCTCAAGGGTTATCTGGATATGCGTGACACGGAAGTGGAAGGCCTGAGAGATAAGCTGGATCGGATGGCCGCAGGATTTGTTCAGGAGTTTAACAAGATTCACCAGCAGGGATTTGGAATTGACGGGTCAACGGGGAATAATTTTTTCAGTGTTCTGACCACTACTGTGTTTACCAATACCGCTAACACGGGTTCGGCCACATTGACAGCGACCAATGGAGACCCCTCGAATATTTCCGTAGATAAATATGAAATCACCATGACAGGTTCCAATTCATTTACATTGGACAATTTAACAACAGGAGCTAGTTCAGGAACATTTACTTTTACGGCAGGCTCTACTTTTAATCTGGCTAATGGATTTGCGGTGACGATTTCCGGAACTCCTGCTTCAGGAGATAAATTTAAATTATCAGTTTCAGAAAGTGCGGCCCGGGACTTTTCAGTCGCGAGTGGAGTTTCATCGAATTCCGATAAAATTGCGGCGGGATTAAACTCCAGCACAGATAGTGCCAATGCTTTGGAGATGGTGGCATTGCAATCCAAATTAGTATTCGACAGTATTACCGTCGATTCTGCGGGTTCGGGAACATTTACGTTCGATGAGTTTTATAGTTCGATAGTCAGTGCAGTGGGAATAGACTCTTTTTCTTCCCAAGCCACCTACTCTCAGCAGGAAGCAATTCTTCTTCAATTGAACACAAGACGGGAAAGTGTATCGGGTGTTTCGATTGATGAGGAATTGATTAATATGATCAAGTTTCAGCAAGCCTACAATGCCGCCGCCCGTCTGATAGGAGTTGTGGACGAGCTTTTGGATACGGTAATTTCTCAAGTCTAAGGCTAACGCTTAATAAACAGGGAGAACTGGAATGGTTACACGCGTTACCAGCCAAGCGCAACAGGCCAATTCGTTACAAAATATATTCCGGATTACGGAAAATCTTTTTAAGGCCCAGCAGGAAATTGCCTCGGGAAGGCGGATCAATAAACCCTCCGATGACCCGGCCGGTATCAGAGATGCTCTTTTATTGCGCACCAGTATTTCTCAGTCGGATCAATACATTCGAAATATTGATAATAATCGCCTTTATATCCAAGCTGGCGATTCTGCTTTGGAGTCGGTAGGTATTAACCTGATTCGAGCCAAGGAGCTGGCGGTGAGTGAGTTGGGAGGGTTATCCACCTCGGAAACAAGAGCATTTGCCGCCAATGAATTCGATCAAATAATTTCTCAGATTTTTGAGTCGGCCAATATAAAAATAAAAAATCAGTTTGTTTTCTCTGGGACGGCATTTCGGACCCAGCCTTTTGAACAAAGCGCGTCTGGTGCGGTTTATCTTGGTAATACAGAGAACTTCCAAATCGCGGTTGGAGAAAATACCAACGCAGATTTTACGATCCCCGGATCATCAGTTTTGGGAAACGATTTGAATCCGCAGCTGACAAGCTCCACCGAACTTTCAAACTTAATTGGAGGCTCTGGAATCACAGCGGGCTCCTTCACCATCACAGACCGTTCTGGAAACTCGGGAACGGTAACGGTGGCCTCAACAGATACGATTAGCAGTTTAATTTCAAAAATAAATGCATTAGGTGGTAATGTTACCGCTTCGATAAACTCAAACGGATCGGGTCTCCAGTTAACAGATGGGAGCTCAGTTATTTCCCAGGCTTTGACAGTAGCGGAAGTCTCAGGAGGAAGCACGGCCTTGGAACTTGGAATTCTGGGCCAGAGAGATGGAGACATATCGGGTTCAGATTTAAACCCAACGATTACGTCTGCCACCCTAATTTCCGATTTGGACGGGGGAGATGGGTTGACGCTGAATGAAATCGGCATTGTAAATGGTTCTGCTTCAGGGACGGTTACATTAAGTTCGGCCACGACAATTGCCGATGTCATTACTCTGATTAACAACTCATCATTCAATGTTACAGCTTCAATTAATAGCGCCGGAAATTCTTTGCTGGTCACTTCCAACAGTTCTTCAACCGTTGCCATCGTAAAAAATGTGGGAACGGATGAAACGGCGGAAAATTTAGGTTTAGGCGGTGGCAAGAATGTGTTTACCACTTTATTCAAACTGAGGGATGCCCTCAATGATGACGATACTTTTGCAATTCTGGCATCCTTGGAAAACCTGGATTCGACTCTGGCATCGGTCAACAATAATCGGGCAGTTGTCGGGGCTTCTTTAAGACGGGTGGACTTGACAGATTACGTTCTTGAACAGAATATTGTGGATCAATCCCAGCAGTTGTCGGACCTTGAAGATGCAGACATCGTAAAAAGTACCTCAGATCTTGCTAACTTGGAGTTTGCGCTTCAGGCAACTTTAGCCACAACGGCTCAGATTTTACAACCCACTCTTTTGGATTTTATTCGTTAGATTGGTTTAAGGGTGTTGCGGGTTTTTGATCAAGCGGGGTTAATCAAGCAATTCTCAGGCAGGCAGATCGATAATGACAGCAGTTCCCACGCCTAGTTCACTTTCTACTTCAAGTCTACCACCGTGTTTTTCTATAATAGAGTAAGAAACGGATAGTCCCAATCCGGTCCCTTTTTCCTCAGGCTTTGTGGTGAAAAAGGGTTCAAATATTTTTTCCATATCCTCTTTGTGAATTCCTTTTCCGGTGTCTGAGAACTTCAAGCGCATTATTTTTTCGGGATTTGGTGCAAGGGGATTTTTTTCCTGATAAAAGGACCAGTTTTCTCCCGGAGCTAGCACTTCTGCGGAAACAGTAAAAACTCCCCCACCATGCATTGCAAATTTAGCGTTGTTGATAATGTTTAAAAAAACCTGACGTATCCCATCCCTATCAATATTAACCGGTAACATATTTGCATCGAATTTTCTGATGGTTTGAATGCCTTCCAACTGCATTTCTTTTTCCACGAGGGAAAGAACGGATTCGAGTTCTTTTTTAATATCTGATTTTTTAAATTCCATATTTCCCTTGCGGGAGAATTTCAAAAGGCTGCTGATAATTTTAGAAATGCGTTGGATTTCCTCCATGATGGAGTTCAAATCGTTACACAATTCCCCATCACCGGTTCTCTCAACCAGTAAAGATTGACTGTGCCCGGATATGATATTAAGGGGATTTAAAATTTCGTGGCACACGCCGGCAACCATTCTTCCAATACCTGCTAATTTTTCTGACCGGAGAATTTGATTTTGGGCTGTTTGAAGTTTTGTCATGGATGCTTGAAGCTCTTCGTGGGCAAGGGTCAGATCCGTATGTGATTTTTTCAGCTCTTCTTCTGCATTTTTTCTAAGCGCTGCTTCTTTTCGAAGCCCCAATGCATAGCGGATAGACTGGGTGACCGATTCGGTGGATAACTTCCCTTTTACGAGATAGTCGGTCGCGCCAGCCTTCATGGCCTCAACGGCAACTTCCTGATCTCCTTGCCCGGTAAAAAGAATAATGGGAATATCACAACCTTGTTTGCGAATATTTCGCAACAGTTCGATGCCGGTTATTTCTCCCAACCGGTAATCAAACATAGCTAAATCATAATGGAAGGGGTTTAGCTGTTTGAGGCTACTTTCGATGGATGAATGGTGGTCAATCAGGGGAGCCGGTTCCCCCAAGCCTTCTTTAAGAATATCTTTGATAAAAAAGGCATCGTCTTCATCATCCTCAACGATAAGAATTTTGAGAGATTCTTGAGACATAGTCTGGAAGTTATCAGGCCGGTAGTTTTACGATGTTCAGCCAGTACTTTTGCAAGGCCTCCATCGTAGACTTGAAATCCGTATACTTGAAAGGTTTTTGAATAAACGAATTAGCCCCCAATTGATACGCTTGGCTAATATCAGCATCGGCCTGCGAAGTGGTCAGAATGACGATAGGAATGCTTTTATACTTCGGGTGGGTTTTAATTTCATTAAGGACTTCACGTCCATCTTTTTTGGGCATATTGAGATCAAGGATAATGAGATTGGGTTTTTTCCCCGAGCCACTATCGAGCTTATCACAAGCCTCCAGATAATTTAAAAGCTCTTCACCATCTTTTGCCCAATGGATGAGGCCGATACTATCGTCCCCTTTTAAGGCTTCAGCGATTAACAAATAATCGTCCTCATCATCCTCTGCGATTACAATATTAAAATGTCTGCAAAATTTTTCCATCTATTTTCTAATTCACCCTTTCTGCTTCTCCTGCGGGCTACTGCACCCCGAAAACAAATAAAATAGTACTTACCCGGATTTATTTTTGATTTCTTGAATAAATTTTTCTCTATCGATTTTTAATTTTTCTTTAAACTTATCAATGCTCCCATATTTATTAACATAATGATTTCTGATTTCATCAATGGTCATAATTTCTGATCCTGTGTCACCTACCAGGCAACGGCCCTTTATGTCGCAGGTCCAAATGGGATAATCTTTTCCAATCTCTGGTTTTAAATCATCGGGGATATTGGAAGAGTGCGGCAGACTGGAATAATTAGGATCTCTTTGTTCCTCAATGCGATCAATTTCCTTTACCAGGTCCTCGATACATTTTCCATCCCAATCACCAATATGGTCATCCCCATCCGCAGAAAAAATGCGATTTTTGAGTTGCGGGTCGACCGTTACTTTGTCCAGCGAAAAACGCCTTCCTATTTCTGCCATCCTGTAATTTCCCTGATTTCAATGTAATTTGATTGGTAAAAGCTACTCTAGCATAACACAAAAAAACAGATAAGATGCTTGATTTAAAGCGACTACCAAGCGCATATTTCTTGGGAAGTAAGCTGAAATTTTAAGAAAAACAGTTTAGGTAACTGGAAAGGCGTTGGGGAAGAATTTTCAGTGCATTTGACCCGGGATTAGCCCACGATCCAATGAAATTTTTTGAGGATTTCAGGCGGAAAGGAGGGTTCCGAAAAATTAGAAGTAATAAAACTTCGAGCTATAATCAGCTGACAGCGCACAAAACCTGGATGGGTAAAGTAAAAATATTACTTTTAATAAAGTTTGATCGGTTGGAGGTAGTGTGGTAATTGTTTATTTGGTTTTAAGTATATCAACCTTAATGATAGGAGTAAAACATGGCAACGCATGAACAAATTGTTTCTGCTTATGAAAACTACCTGGCAGAAAATGAAAGCTTTGAAACAAAAAATATAAAAGCCGCCGCCGCTCGTGCTCGTAAAGCTTTGGGTGAGCTTGGAAAGCTGGCGAAAGCTAGAAGAGCGGAAATTCAAGAAAAGAAAAATAGTTTATAAAGAGGCAGGGTCGTAGAGTCCCGCCATTTGTGGCGGGATCAAGCCTTTCCATTTGCCAGGCCTCTTTTCATGCCCCGCAGAGGCCACTCAGCGTGGGGTCAACGTAGATACCCTCTCTGGCTAGCGGAAATTTATCGTGGCCTGGTGTGCTACTGCATACTCCGGGTAGTGATGGAGATTCGGCAAAAAAGCTCGAACCAAAACCAGAAAATACCACCTGCCTTGGAAAAGTGCGCCCTCTGCGTAGGAACCACTTGGCGTGGGGCCCATGTAGATACTCTCTCTGGCTAGTAGAAATTTTTCGCGACTTGATGCGCGATCACACTCCCTCCACGGGCAGTGGTTGAGATTCGACGAAAAAGCTCGAACCAAAACCAGAAAATATCGCCTGCCTTGGAAAAGTGCGCTCTCTGCGTAGGAGTGGTGGAGGCGGGGGGAATCGAACCCCCGTCCGAAAGGTTTCAATCAAAGGCGTCTACATGCTTATCCTCTATTTTAAATCTCGCTCAAGTCAACTCCCAGAGGCAGGATTAAACTCAAACCAGTTCCTAAGAATCTCGTTCAGTTCGCCCGGAACATGCGACCCAAACCAGTTCACTGAGTGACGTCCGACCCGCTTCCCGTGAACATGGATGCGGCGGACGGTAACCGGTTAAATTAAGCGGCTACAGCTACATCATAATCGTTGGCGATTATGTAAAAGCCGTTTTTTAACGGGCCAACGGCATCCCGTGCATGCAACCCTTGTATCAGCTCTCCCGTCGAAACCAGATCGCCCCCCGAATTCAGGTAAGGATTTACTACTACTAATATATAGTATAAATGCTTGGGATTCAACGGAAACGGTTGGCGTCGTGTCTTCCCAAAGCCCACTGACTGTGGGCAGGGTAAAGACATTGCAATTGCGAGCGGAAGCTCTCCGCAACTGTAGTTTTCTTGCAAATATTCCGCATTGGTTTTATCATTTTCACAACTTATGAGCTGTCCTGAAAAAAAATTGTCGATTCTTTCCCTCCAATACCATTGTTATCCCGATGAGGTGGGTGGCGCGTGGGGTTTGACCTATGAAGTCAATAAACGTCTGGTGGCCAGAGGACAGACGGTGCACTTGATAACCTGCAAACCTGCGGAATCGCTACCAGACTATGAGAAAATCGATGGTGTTCACTGTCATCGTATTTCCCTTAAGGCCAGCAAGGGTTTTATTTCTTTATGGCGAGCCATGCGAAAACAGGTCAGCCATATTCTGAGGTCTGGGGAGATTGATCTGGTGCATATTCACAATCCCCTGATTGGCTTTGTGGCTATTCTGTGTCCACAACTATGGACGGTCCCCAAGGTCTGCCATTTTCATAGCTCCTGGTACGATGAGGAAAAAATCAATGAGGTGGGTACGGAAAGTTCAGAAATACCGTGGAAACTAAAAATCAAACTTCAGTTTATCCGGTTAATGGAAGGGGTGGGATATGCCATGTCCCGAACCATTTTCTTTTTGAGTGAATATTCGAAAAACCGTTTTCTAGAATACTATACTTGTACTCGACCGGAACTGTGCGTGATCCCAGGGGGTGTGAACATCGAGGAATTTCATCCGCCAGACTCCAGGGAGGAGATGGACTCGATTCGGGAAAAATTAAAATTATCGACAGAAATCCCTCTACTGCTAACGGCTCGCCGGTTAGAGCAACGGATGGGATTGGAAAACCTGATTCGCGCGGCGGGCATTCTTCATCGCCAAACCCCGGACCTCAAGTTTCAAATGGTGATCACAGGAAGGGGTAGTTTGAAAGACCGACTGGAGCGATTAATTTTGGAGGAGGAGCTATCCCATTGTGTTCAACTTGTTGGGCTGGTGCCGCGTGAAACGTTGCCGCTTTATTTTCGCTCTGCTGACTTGTTTATCCTTCCCACGACTGCCATAGAAGGCTTTGGCCTGGTTACCGCTGAAGCATTGGCCAGTGGACTGCCGGTGATGGGCACTCCTGTAGGGGCGACTGAGGAAATTTTGCAACAGATAGATGAGAGGCTTCTCTTCAGGCACACATCCCCGGAAGCACTGGCGGAGGGAATTGAAACCTTTTTAAAAACTCCGGAAATTTTTTTGGAAATGAAATCCCGGTGCAGGGATTTGGCTGTAACTCGTTATTCCTGGGATACGGTAGTAAAAAAAATAGAACAGGAATATTTCAATGTGTTTTAAGGAAAAAATGAACTCCATGAAACCTAATTCTTTCCATTCGAAATTAATTTTGATAACCGCGATTGGGTTAGTCTATGGAAATACCTTCCTGAGCACTTTTCATTTTGATGACATTCCTTCTATTCTCGAAAAACCGTGGATTCGGGGATTGGATAAAATTCCACAATTCCTATTTAGTTTTTTCCAGCGCCCGCTGATCATTCTCAGCTTTAATATAAATTATGCCATCAGTGAGTTTGAAGTATGGAGCTATCACCTGTTCAACATCATGTTTCATGTGTTGGCTACATTGCTGGTTTATCAGCTTGCACGTAGAGCCCTGGATTATCTCAAGGAATTTTCCCCTCAAAAAGACTTCGCGTTCCTACCTTTTTTTGCGGCAATGATTTTCGCGTTGCATCCGCTCAGCACTCAGTCCATCACCTATATCTCAAGCCGCTCTTCGTTGCTAGTCACGGTATTTTATCTGGCATCACTGATTTTATTCTTTAAAGGCTTCCAAACCTGGAAGGTCACCGGACAGAAAGGGTGGAGCCATTTTTTGGGTTCCGGACTTTGCTTTCTGTTGGGAGGGTTTTCAAAGGAAACTATCGTAACGCTTCCAGCCATGCTTTTTCTTTTTCACTTTTATTTTATTTCCCGCCAGACACCCAAAGCCTGGGTCGCAACGAATGCTAAGTGGATTTTTCTTCTGGTAATTCCTCTTCTTGCGTTGGTCGGATACAAACAGTTCATGGCAGGTGGGCTTTTATCTGCTTCTTCGGCTCACCTACAGCCGGGAACCTGGTTTTTGACGCAAACCGCAGTCATCCCTTTCGAGTACTTCAGGAAGATGTTGTTTCCATTCAATATGAATATTGATATTAACTTTCCTATCCTGAGTCACTGGTTGCAACCTTTGAACTGGCTGGGAATGGTTGTGCTGGGACTGTTTATAACTTTCTGGATTCGAATATCCGCCTGTGTTTCCGCAACGGGTTCGCTTGAGGTTGGGAGACGATGCGTGGGGTTCGGAATGGCCTGGGTACTGCTCACTTTATTACCCACTTCCAGTTTTATTCCTTTGCTGGATGTGGCAGTAGAGCATAGAACTTATTTGCCTCTGGTCGGTTTTGTTTTTATTTTTGCCGGAGGTTTTGGCTGTGTACGAATCTGGTGCGAAAAAAGTTTTTCTGGGTTCGCTTTTCCCGTGACAAAGTTGATTGATTTTTGTGCTGTATTAATTCTGCTCTGCTTTTCCGTGGGGGTGATAATTCGAAACGGGGACTGGAAAGATGAGGTGACTTTGTGGACCGATGCGAAAAAGAAATCGCCCAACCTTGTCCGACCCTACAACAATGCAGGGGAGGCATACGACAAACTCGGAAAATATGACGAAGCCATTGCTGAGTTTGAAGGTGCGTTAAAAATAAATCCCAATTATTTTTTTGGCCTGAACAATCTGGGAAATGTCTATGGCAAACAAAGAAAACTTCCGCAGGCGATTGGTTATTTTCAAAGGGCGTTGGAACAAAAACCTGATTACGGTCCGGCACATTATAACCTTGCCCGGGCATTTCACCTTACCGGGAAGCGTCAGGAGGCGGCAGAGTCTTATCGCAAGGCCATAAAATTCAATCCCTATTTTGAGCAGGCCTTTTACAATCTGGCTTACCTGGCAATGGAGCTCAGCCTGTTTGATGAGGCTATTCAGAATTTTAATAAATTTTTAGTCATGCAACCCAACCACTCGAAAGCCCATTTTGGATTGGGCAATGGCTTGATGATGAAAGGCCATTTGGATCTGGCCTTGGGGGAATATAGAAAGTCGGCTGAACTGGACCCCAAATTTGCTTTTCCGTATTTGAATATTGCCAATATTCAAATGCAGACTAAAAACATTCCTGCCGCTATTGAAAACTTTGAAAAGGCTCTGACTATCAATCCATCAATGCCGGCTGTCCATTTAAGTCTGGGGATGGTCTATCACCAATTCCAGGGGAATAGCGAGAAAACCCTGGGACACCTGAAAGAATCCCTTCGCCTGGCTCCGGGCCAACCCAAGGCAAAATCTATCCGGTCCCTGATTCAGGAATTGGAAAACAAACAACCGACTTAGGGAAACAGGATCTGGTTTCGGACTATATGCGGAATCCTGAAACGCATATGAATCAATTCAATCTTGACATCCTTTCCTCCAGACTGGGAACAACCTTTATAGTCCATTGAAAAATAGGCGGTTTCTGCTTCCGCATAGTCATCGAATGTCTGAGTTCCTGTGGACGGATCGTCAACCGGCAAAAAATCCTCCAGCTTGTCATCCCAGTTTCGGGTTGCCAGCAGAAAGTAGTCTTCCATGGCTATTTTTTTGGCGTTTTCTAACGTAGCGCTCATTTTTCTTATCCTCCCCGGTTAAATACAAAAGCCTCCTGATTTTTAATATATAGTCTCCCAAACCTGATGTCACGGATTACCTGGGTATTATTTGTCTGGAAATAGATTTTTAAATTTTAATTTGAGAACTTATAATAAGGTTGTGTTTATTGAGCCCAAATAGAGGGTTTTCTTGATTTTTGTGGGTGCGGGGAATATGTTTTTAAGACCCAAAAATTATCATGGGCCACACCTGAAATTTAGAGAAAGGAATTTTATGCGAAGATTGATATGGACCACTGTTTTTTTGATTGCCTTCTCATTGCCTGCCTGGGCCCAGGAGTCTCTTGACAATACGTATTGTAGTGATCATCACGGTGCGCGTGTAAAAATTGTCTCTGACTCTTCGGCGCGGAAACTTTCTGAAGCCGGTATGACTGCAACGGGTAGCTCTGTGATCCGGATCAATTCTGGTCAGCTCAGCAACCTTTCTTCAAATGTCCGTTCGTTCGCGGTTAATTTTTCCTGCGCTAGCCTCACCCTGGGACACCTGGTTAAAGGGGCTCGGGATATTTATGAGCACTATGATCAGGTAGGAAACGCCGATTGCTCGGCGGCGGCCAAACTTTTCTATAGTGGACGTTTGGATCTGGAAGGCGTGGTTACCCTGGAAGAGGAAATCAATCAGTTGACGCGAGAGCAGTGGTCTCATTTTCCAGGACCCGTTCGAGTTGTTTCCCTGAAGGATTCCTGTTCTTTAAAGCCTTTAAATTAATTGATAGCCAGCGAAAGCTAGTGCCAGTTGGCCCCACGCCTAGTGGGCTACGCCGGTCGGTAGCGGTTTTCCAGGTTTTGTACTGCTCGGGATAACACAAGGGTGAGAAACAGGTAGGTCAAAGCCACATAGGTATAGGTTTCAAAATAATTAAAATGTTTGGTGGCATATTCATTACCCACTCGCAGGATGTCAGAAATGGCAAGCACCGAAACCAGGCTGGTGTCTTTCAACATTCCTAACGTTTGATTGCCGACAGCGGGAATAATGGTGCGCAGAGCCTGCGGCAGGATGATCTGAAACATGGCCTGCTTTTCGTTCATGCCGAGACTGCGAGCGGCCTCGCCCTGTTCTTTGGGAACCGCTTCAATGCCTGCCCGAAACACATCGGCCATATAAGCCCCATAGCTGAAGCCGAATCCCGCCACCGCCGCAACCAGCGCGGGCATATGGACGAACTCCCCCAGGGCATAATAAATATAAAACAAAAGCACCAGTAACGGAATGCCGCGCAAAACCTCGATATAAAAAGATACCGGAACTCGTATGAAAGGATTGTCAGAGAGCTTTCCAAGACCCACCAATAGTCCCACAACAATGGCGGATGCGCTCCCCAGCAGGGTGACCAGAAGCGTATAAAATATTCCAGAAGGCAGAAGCGAAAGCAATTCTACATAACCGCCGCTTTGCTCTTTGGCGATGAAAGCTTCCTTGGCGGGCAGATAAACCAGAAAAATAAAACTCATCAATACCGCAAGGTTCCACGCCCAGGTTTGGGATTTGTTTTGGGGTGGTGATGAGGTTGACATAGTTACTCCGGAACCTGTGCCGACATCCCCAGGTCCCATTTTTTGTGGAGCCGGGCGAGGGTTCCGTCTTTCAGGATTTTTTGTAAGGCAGAATTTATCTTCTCTAAAAGTTCGGTGTCTTCTTTGTGAAAAACGATGGCGTAATGCTCGTTGGTCATGATTTCGCCAACCATTTTAATTTTTTCAAATAAAGGTTTATTCTGATTTTTATAGAACAGGGTTCCGGTGCTTTCGCCCAGTACCGCGTCAATCTCCCCGTTAATGAGGTCGGCCACGGCGTGCCCGTACATTTGATATCCCTTTTTGCGAACGCCCGGATCTTTTTCCAGAAAAAAATAAGCCGTGGTTCCGATCTGCGCGCCGATTAAAAAATTATTTTTTTTCGCGTCGGCAAAAGAGTTGATGCCCTCCTGATTTTTGCGCACCACCAGGGCCAAGCCGCTTTTAAGGTAAGGCTCACCAAATGCCATGCGCTCTTTACGTTCCTCCAGAACGGTGACCGAACTGATCACCATATCGAATTTCCGGGTGATGAGTCCGCCAAATAACCCGGCCCATTCGACATTGATAATATGAATGTCGATTCCGGCTTCTTTTGCCACGGCCCGTATGAGATCGGGCTCGAATCCGGTTATATCGTTGCCGGCACTCATGAAAGACATGGGCACCAGAGTGGCATCGGTTGCGACCAGATAGGTTTTGCCGGAAGGAGAGTTGTCACAACCCGTCATTAAGAAAAATGTGGCGAGGGCAACGAAAATAATTGTCAGGAATCTTTTCATTTTAGAAGTATTTCTTAAAGTAGCAAGGAGCGGATTCAACCATATTGCTCCCCCTCATCCTAGCCTTCTCCCTCCAGGGGAGAAGGAACTTTTTGCTCCCTCGCCCTTGAAGGGAGAGGGTTGGGGTGAGGGTGATTTAATAATGTTTTTCACTTTGTTTGGCAATGCCTCTTCGTGCCCCGAAGGGGTAGAGAGCTGTTACTCATTGAGTCCAGCGTCACGCTGGTTGGCCCCACGCCTAGTGGTGAATACGTCAGCCACTGCGAATAATACCTGTACCGTATCACCGATGGAATATTGCGGACTGCGAGTTTTGCGTTGCTGTGATGAAATAGTCAGGCTTTGTCCATCGGCAAGCTGCACCTGATACCGGGTATGACTGCCAAAAAAATGTATAGCACGCAGGGTTCCCTGTAAACTGTTTGTCGGCTCAGTTTGGGGTCGGTCCGGATCAAAAAATAATTTTTCCGGTCGCACGTAACAGGTCTGATTCTTCCGCTCAGAAATTTCAGCAACACATTGAATATTTCCAGCAGGCCCCAACGAAACGGTGACCTGGTTGCCCGTTCTCTGTTCCACGTTACCGGTAAGCCTGTTCACCTCGCCGAGAAATTCGGCGATGAAAGCGGTCTGCGGTTTTTCGTATAATTCGGCAGGTGTGCCCACCTGTTGCAGGCAACCGTTATCCATGATTCCCATACGGGTAGCCAGACCCATGGCTTCTTCCTGATCGTGAGTGACAAACAGGAAGGTGATGCCCAGCATTTTCTGCATCTCAACCAGTTCTTCACGCAGGTGTTGCCGCAAGCTGAGGTCCAGCGCAGAGAGAGGTTCATCCAACAAAAGAATTTTTGGGCGATTGATGACGGCACGGGCCAGGGCCACTCTTTGTGCTTCTCCACCGCTGATCTGTCCGGGGTGGGCATCGCGCAATGCCTGAAGATGGGTGATCTCCAACAGCTCGTCAATGTTTTTGGCGATATCGATTTCAGGGTGTTTGCGGATGCGAGGTCCAACCGCGATATTATCGTAAACGCTCATATGGGGAAACAGGGCGTAATTTTGAAAGATCAGCCCCACCGGTCTTTGTTCAACTGGCAGGGAGCCGACATCCTGTCCCGCAATGGCAATGGTTCCGCTGTCGGGAGTCTCGAACCCGGCAATCATCCTGAGCAAGGTGGTTTTGCCGCAACCGCTTCTTCCGAGCAGGGTGAACCGCTCGCCTGCCTCGATCTCCAGTGAGACATTTTCAACAACGGGTTTCCCGCCAAAAGATTTGCTGATGGAGTCCAACCTGACCATATAAAGTATACTGTTAACTAAAAGTTTGAAAGGCTTGCAACACGGGTGTATTTTATATAAATTCCTACTTGAATCATACCAAGATAATAAGGAGAGACAATGCGGGTGCTGGTAATAGGAGGTGGAGGCAGAGAACATGCTCTGGTCTGGAAAATCAGCCAGAGCCCGAAAGTGACCGAGGTGTTCTGCGCGCCGGGTAATGCGGGAACGGCCACAATCGCCACTAATGTTCCGATTCCCGCCGACCAGATCGATCAACTTTTACAGTTCGCCGAGGAAAATGAAATCGGACTCACCGTGGTGGGACCGGAACAACCCCTTGTGATGGGCATTGTTGACCGCTTTCAGGAAAAAGGCCTGCGGATTTTTGGTCCGAGTGCCCGTGCCGCAGAGCTTGAAGGGAGCAAGGCGTTCTCCAAAAATATCATGAAAAAATACGGCCTGCTCACAGCGGAATACGAGATATTCACCTCTCATGAGAAGGCCAGAAAATATTTCGATGAAGAAACCGGACCCATAGTCGTCAAGGCCAGTGGGCTGGCGGCAGGCAAGGGTGTCATCCTGTGCCAGAATGCGCAAGAAGGCAGGGACGCAGTGGACACGATCATGAAAGACAAGTCTTTCGGCGAGGCGGGAGATGAAGTGGTCATCGAAGAATTTCTGGAGGGCCCGGAAGTTTCGGTGCTGGCGTTTACCGATGGCAATACTGTGCTTCTTATGGATTCGGCGCAGGATCATAAGGCCGCGCTGGATGGCGATAAGGGACCCAACACAGGTGGTATGGGGGCTTATTCTCCGGCTCCGGTGTTCACCGACATTCTGCGCCAGAAGGTGCGCGACAAAATCATGTTTCCCCTTGTTCGTGCCATGAAGGCGGAAGGCCGACCTTATAAGGGAATTCTTTATGCCGGACTGATGCTTACCAAGCATGGACCTAAAATTCTTGAGTTCAATGCCCGCTTCGGAGACCCGGAAACGCAACCGCTTCTCGTCCGTATGGAAAGTGATATTGTCCCTCTCTTTGAAGCCTGCGTCGATGGAACCCTCGACCAATGTGATTTGCAATGGAAACCGGAATCCTCGGTCTGCGTGGTGATGGCGGCGAAAGGGTATCCGGGGTCTTATGAAAAAGGCAAAGAGATTTTTGAGCTGGATGAGGCAGGGGCCTTGCCCGACGTTGTGGTCTTTCATGCCGGGACGAAATTGGAAGATGGCAAAGTCCTCACAAATGGCGGACGCGTGTTGGGAGTCACCGCGACCGGACCCGATACCGCTTCTGCAATTGCAAAAGCCTATGAGGCAGTAGGCAAAATCAAATGGGATGGAATCCATTACCGCACAGACATCGGTGCACGGGACAAAAAATAATTAGCGGAATATGAAAAAAATCAAGATCGGGGTCAGCAGTTGTCTGCTTGGCGAACGAGTTCGTTATGACGGGGAGTGCAAACGGAACCAGACCGTGATCGACCTGTTAGGTCAACGGTTCGAAGCGGTGCCGGTCTGCCCCGAAGTGGAACTGGGAATGGGCGTTCCAAGAGAAGCAGTGCAACTCGTGGCAGGTGACCTTGCACCCTATATGGTGGGTATCGAATCGGGAAAAGACTGGACGCAAGCCATGACCGATTTCAGCTCGCAAAAACTACAGGCATTAACGTGCCTGAGTGGATTTATTTTTAAAAGCCGTTCCCCTTCCTGCGGAACAGGCAATGTTCCCCTGCACCACGAACAGGAAAAAAGTGCGGGACTGTTCGCCCAGGCCTTCACGAAACATTTCCCCGCTCTTCCTGTTATAGATGAAGAACAATTGCAGGATGAAAAAGCCAGGGAAGGTTTTATTGCCCGAGTGATTGAACAGGGAAGATAGCTGGGCAACCACTTGATTCAGCCGAGATAACTTTTGTTCGCCTACAAAAGCCATTGCCAGTAGAGGGTCCAGCGTCACGCTGGCGCCGGTTAGTCGAGTTGGGGTTCTTTGTCATCGGCTTCGACATCTTCCATTTGTTTATCGAAGAGTCGGTGAGCGAGGTACCAGCATCCCCACGAAATAATAACGATGGTACCAATGCCGACACTGGCCCATAGCGCAACATTTCCGGAAGAGGCTAATCCGCGTAAAAAGACAAAAGCCCCTAGCGGCAAAGCCATCACGAATCCGAAACAGGAAAGAAGCATGGAACTGCGGGCATAATATTTTGGCCGCACATCGATATTGAGTTCTGGTAGATATTTTTTATTTTCGGGCAGGGCGGCATCGAGCAGTTCGATCTCGCCGGGGCATTTAGGGCAATACTGTCCACCCCAGAACGCATTTTTGCACTGCAAACAAAACTTGACCATGAGTTTCCTGTTATTTTTTTGGTTGGTCTTAAGAATACCTCATTTATAATAACCACACAACCGGGCCTCGCCCGGAGGGGACTAACAAAGGCTTGTCAAGCCGAGATAAATTACTACCAGCTAGACAGGGCTATTGCTTTCTGGCCCCACGCCTAGCCCACTCCCGTGGGAGGGAATATAGCAATTACTTTTTAAGCCGAGAGAACTCTTTGCTCGCCAGACAGAGCTATTGCTTTCTGGCCCCATGCCTAGTGGCCGGGCCTCGCCCGGAGAGGACTAACAGGGACTCATTATGGAAGATAAAAAACGACTTGTAGTTTTAACTCACGGCGGCGCAGGGTCCGATCCTGCTTTTGCAGACGGAACCGCCGTTGCCGGGCAAATGTGCATGATGTCTTTGCAATCCGGCGAACCCACCATCGATGCGGCCTGCCAGGCTGTTACCATTTTAGAGGATGACGGACGTTTCAATGCCGGCATCGGGTCGCACAAACGCAACGATGACACCGTGCAGATGGATGCTTCGTGCATGGACAGTTCCGGCACGTTCGGTGCCGTGGCCGCATTGGAAGGATTCAAGAATCCGATCCATGTGGCGCGTATTGTCAGCCAGTCCGAATACAAAATACTGGCCGGGCGCGGGGCCAATCAGTTTGCCGCCGATCAGGGATGCCAAACTCTGTCACCGGATCAGATCATCGGTACAGGAACCGATTTTTCCACTACCGATACCGTCGGGTGCGTTGTCCGGGCAGGGGATGAGTTCGCCTGCGCACTCAGTACAGGTGGCATCGATGATGCCATCCCCGGCCGCGTGGGTGATGTTCCGCTTATCGGGTGTGGACTCTATGCCGGGCCCGAAGGGGCCGTGGCCGCCACCGGTGACGGTGAAGCCATCGCCATGCAAGTGACCGCTTTGCGTGCCTACCAGTTGATCGAACAGGGGATGGACCCGAAAGTCATCGTCCCGACTGTCATATCGTGGTTCAAAGAAACCACCGCATTCGGAATTATTGTGGTCAGTAAAATCGGATTTTCCGGTGGGGCGAATCGGGGTATGGCCTGGACCGCCAGCGAAATGCTCCACCACCACTAGGCGTGGGGCCAGTGTGCCGTCGCTTTATTCGGCGAGCAAAGAGTTGTCTCGGCTCAATCAAGCCTTTGCCCAGTTCCCTCCCACGGAAGTGGGCTAGGCGTGTGGCGGTGATATTCTTCCACAGCTTTCCTGCCCCGGAGGGGTACAACGAGCAGGGACTATATCCAGAAGCGGAATAGTAATAGTTCGCTCATAAAGGTTCTGACCTATTGCCAGCGGTGGCTCGCCGCTAGATGCTTTCGAGTTTTACCATGCGTTTAGCTGAAAGAGTTTCCAGCCATTTTTTAAAAGAGGGATTTTTTGCCAGCAATCGTTGGAAGGTGGATTTGAGTAGAACGAAACAGGTCAGGTTTTTTGTTGCCGTGACGGTTGCCAGGCGCGGAGCGTAGGTGAGAAAAGCCATTTCCCCAAAAAAGGCACCGGGTCCTAAAGTGGAAACCGCTTTTTTGAGAACAATCATCTTGTTTTTGGCCACCTTGGCTTTTCCTTTATAGATTAAAAAGCAGGCGTTGGGGGTGTCCCCTTCCTTAAAGACGATGTCTTCGGGTTTGTAGCTGAGCTTATACATCTCATTGATCAAAGCTTCCCGTTCGTCGTAGCTGAGCCCGGTAAACACTTCCGCCTTTTTAAATACCTCGGAAATCCAGTCGAACTCTTTCTCGTTAATATCTTCGGCCATTCATTTCCTTCCGATCCGTAAAACGCACATTTATATGAATACATTGAGTTTAAAGCTTTTCCCGGTGCATTTTCAAGCCAAAGTTTCGCGGCCCCCTGGCAGGGGAGCTTCGCATAAGTCGATAAAGGGGAGAAGCGAGATGCTTCGACAGGCTCAGCATGACAACAAAGGGCCTTTTTGTCATTCTGAGGAACAAAGTGACGAAGAATCTCGGGTTATGCAAAGGTCTCCTTGGCAGGGGAGGAAAATAGCAAGAGCTTGTAAGGCCGAGATAACTATTAGCTAGCGGTAAAAAGCTATTGCCAGTAGCCACCGGCCGCTTGGCCGGGAGAACTAAGCAGTTGATTTTTGTCGGACAGAGCGTGTAAAGTACATGCCTTCAATCCTAAAGAGACCCAATGCCAGCGTAGCTCAGGGGTAGAGCAACTGATTCGTAATCAGTAGGTCGGCGGTTCAATTCCGCCCGCTGGCTCCACTGCTGGCCTTCGGTCAGCAACCCAGAACCAGGGCCCACCAAAAGGTATTGGTTGTCAGCTATACGTAAATCTCTGATTTATAGATCGCGATTCCTGCCAAAAGTTTTATTTAATCCAAAGAAGGGGGACTGCCTGAAAAAAACATTCCTGAAAAAGGACGGGTTGTTCAGCAGGTTTTGCGCGGCACATAGGCCTCTTTTTGGCTATCAGTCGATTTATTTTTCTGGTATATAATTGTTTCATCTACTTTTTTCGAAATTTATTCTTAAACACCGCTCTTATCAGGGACACTTATGGAAAAGATTAAAAAGACTTCATTTGCCTTAACTATATTTTACTTATTTTCAATTCTGTATTTTGCAACTTCGGTGCAAGCGCAGGCTCAGGGGAAGGCTCAAGGCGCAGGTAAAAATAAAATTTGTCCGCAAGTTGCAAAAGAACTGCAGATGCGCATAACAAGCCTAAAGAAGGTTCATAAAGGCATGTATAACTCCATTTATTCTTCCCTGCCTTCAGATCGCATTGACAGATACAATCGCCACGTCAATATCCTCGTAGGCAACCTTGACCGCGAAGTTAACCTTATGAAAGGGTTACTGGAGAAATTACAGCAACGCGACCAAATGTGTTACGAGAGGGCGAAAGGGTTATCCCCCCATATACAAGCGATGCATGAGGTTCAGGCAGGCATCTACAAGGCAATATTTGATAGCAATACCGGCAACTACAAAAAGCTTGTTGAAAAATTTGGGCGTCAAGTAAAGGATATATCAGGCGAACTCGATAAACACTTCCCTCGCTCCTAGGGAATCTATTGATCCCATTCGTCGCCGCCCCTGTCGGGGCGAATAGGAAAGGCCCCATCTACCACTGATTTTAAATTTATCGTATCAGGTCTTCTTCGGTGGCATCTAGTAATTCCAGATGATAGCTGCAAAACAAATTGGGCTTTATAACCATAAAAAAACCAAGGAGACCTATGAACCAGGTTAAAATCATTACATGATTTTGATAGGCTCCCCCTTGTTCATAAGAAACGTTTAGGGTGAATCCCGCGAGCATCACTAAAATGCCAATAAGATGTAGATTTGAAGCAATTAAGCCAAATTTCGAAATTCCATGGCAGTGAGGACAAATAAAAACCTTTTGGTTGATCCCGTTCAACTTGATTCGAACGTGATTTTTATTTTTTGCCGGGAAAAAATTAACTGTTAAATATAACCAATCCAGGCGGCTTAATTTATGTTCGGCGCATTTAGGACAAATCATTATTTAATTTGGGTTAGTAACCAAAAGTGTTTACAAATTTAGTAGGTAGGGGAAACAATGTCAAACTATTTCAAACAACCTCTGAGTTACAGTTGACGAAAAGATTTTCAGCTTTCATTCCATTATAACACTCCTAATTTATCCCATCTTGTCTATTGCCATCACTTGCAATAGAATAGCCAGTTCTAATATTGTAAATCACCCCAGCCCCTCTTTGTGAAAGAGGGGCCCATTAGATAATTAAATCATGTCTATAACTATTTATCACAATCCGAAATGTTCCAAATCGCGGCAGACTCTTGAGTTGCTGGGAGAACACGGTGTTACGCCGGTTATTATTGAGTATCTTGAATCCCCGCCGAGCGCAGAAAAGTTGCGAGAGATTCTTTCTCTGCTGGGGTTTTCACCGCGTGATCTTCTGCGTAAGAAAGAAGATGAGTATGCTGAGTGTGGGCTCGACAACTCTGCCTTATCTGATGACGAGCTGATCGATTGCATGATCAAGAATCCTATTTTGATAGAACGTCCTATAGTGCTGGCTAATGGTAAAGCGGCGATAGGCCGTCCACCGGAACAGGTGCTGGAAATTCTCCACTAGGCGTGGGGCCAGCGTGCCATCGCTTTTTCTGGCGAGCAAAGAGTTATCTCGGCTTAAAAAGTAATTGCTATATTTACCCCTTCGGGGCACGAAGGTTGGGGGAAAATATAACGCCCTCCCTCGCTAGAGGGTGGGCGGTTAGATTTCTTCGTCGATGCGGGTGATGCGGCCCACGAAGTATTTATGGCGGAAGTCTTTTTCGGAGTCTTCCTTCTTTTTGGATATGACAAGCAGAGATTTCAGCGACCGTTTGGGGCGGCCCTTTTCATCGTGCAGTGGGGTTTCTCTGGGGACTTTTTTGATTTCATCGAGAATTTTCATCTCAAACTCCATCGGTTTTTTTCTATATCCTTTCTTAGCGGCACTAATCCTGATAAATTAACGCTAAACCACCCCAGGGCAGGAAATGTGGGAATATCGGCGGCTCATTTGCGCAAGTTGTTTCTGTGATTACGTTATGGCCTCTGCCGAGGTTTCGGAGTAGCGGGCTCGGATTTCCAGAATTTCCGGCAAAATCGAGATGAACTTGTCTACCAGGTCCGGATCGAAGTGTTTGCCCTTTTCTCGTTTCAGTAATTCGATGGCGTCTTCCACCGTCCACGCTTCCTTGTAGGGACGTACGGATGTTAGCGCGTCGAACACATCGCAAACGGGGACGATGCGTCCGGCAATGGAAATCCCCTCTCCTTTCAATCCATTCGGGTAACCCGTTCCGTCATATTTCTCGTGATGCGTTGCGGCGATCTCTTGTGCCAGCTGGATGATTTGCGAATCGCCGCCAGACAGGATGGACACGCCGATATTGACATGGGTTTTCATGTTTAACCATTCTTCATCATCGAGTTTTCCAGGTTTGAGAAGGATGCTGTCGCGGATACCGATCTTTCCCACATCGTGCATGGGGCTTGCCTGCAGGATGAGGTCGCATTGTTCTTCAGGGAGTTTGGCGGCCCTTGCCAGCGCCGCGCTGTAGTTGGACATGCGTATGACGTGCATTCCGGTTTCGTTGTCGCGGTATTCCGCCGCGCGACCGAGCCGTACAACGATTTCCCGCCGCGCTTTTTCCAGTTCACGGTTGCGTTTTTTAAGCATCTCGATCATCCAGTTGGTGTAGTGTCCCATCACAGAGAATTCGTCTTGACTGCTGATCATCACGTGCTGGTCCAGGTTGCCATTGGAGACCGCTTCCATCGAAGCATTTTGGTTGTGGAAGAACTGTTTCAGATTCCGGCAGAAGGAAACAATGAGGTTGACCATTTCCGCCAGGATGACGGAGCCGACAAACAGCAGTTCCTGTAGAAAGAAGAAGCTCCCCTGGCCGTAATTGTCCTGTCCCAGATCTATGAACCAGTACAAGTCTTTGAGGAAGACGAGGAACATGATGCTGGTCATGAAGATCAAGGAGAACACCGCCACTGCGGTAAGCTTGGCAGTTATGGGGAAGGTCACTTTGGCGGATTCTATGTTCCCGGTGACGAGATCGGGATCTTCGGCGATGAGCTTCTGCCGCTCGAGTGCCATATCGCAGGCGATGAAGAATCCGAACATGGTGCAACCGAGGTACACCTTGGCGTTGTTGCCGAGACTGGCATCATTTTCGAAGCTATTGTACCAGCCCAGTGCCAAGGCACCGACTACAAACAAAGCCAATTCCAATAAGAACTGGAACTGTGATTGTTTTTGCCATACGGTTTTTAAAACGATCGATTTGACCAGGAGCGGTCTTATAAGGAACAGAACCGTGAACACCACGACTAGCCTGAGGGACCACTCAAGTTTGCCGATGGTTTCCAGCAATGGGCAGACCTTTTCGCCATAAAACGCCAGGGCAACGATTGAGAAGATGTAGTGCACGGTAACCCGCATGATTTGTCTCCTCGATTGTTTGGATATGGGTTCTATTTTACATGAAGGTGATTCAGTTGTTATGAAAAGGTAGTCGGAATACGGGCCAGATTCTTACAACGGCGAGCAGACTTCCTTGCAACAGGGGTTTGGATGATTGAATGGTCGCTGACGGTAGGGCTTAGTCGATTTTCCCCAGCTTTTCTTTGAACAAGTCTGGACTGGCGGGTTTAACGATGTAGTCAAGAGCACCTTCATCGATGGCTTCCTGTTGACGTTTTTCATCTTTAGTGGAGGTGACCATGACGAACGGTATGTTCTGGAGGGTGGAGTTTTTTTTGACTTTTCTAAGAAGCTGGATGCCATTCAGTTCCGGCATTTCCCAATCGCAGAGGATCAGGTCAATTTCGCCTTCTTCCAGTTTGGAATAGGCATCGTTGCCGTCTCCGGCGACTTCTATATTTTGGAATCCTGCCTGTTTCAGTTGAGCGACACATATTGCTCGCTGGAACTGAGAATCTTCGACGACTAAAATCTTTTTATTAAAATCCATGACAGCAAACTCTCCCCAGATTTGCCTGTTAGGTATTAAGAACATCTAATTATAGTTCAAATTGTAGTTTAGGTGGGGGATATTTCAACGAATAATTTGGAGGGAGTCCATCAGGCGTGGGGCCAGTGCATGTGATATTTTATTTTAGTTTTTTTGCTCGTTTCGGGCATGAAGGCAAGTGAAAAGGGCATCACATCTGCCCGAAGAGGCACGGCTGGCGAGCCGATCAGGTTGGCACCTGGTGGTTGCCTGGAGAAAATTATCGAATGAATAGAGATGCTTTTTATTCACCCCTCATAGCGGTCCATCAACTGGTTGCGGGTTAATTCCACCATCGCATCGATTTCTCTCTGGCGTTTTATTTCCAGATACTTTTTTTTGCGTGGGCGGACCCTTTTTGCCGGCAAAGGGTTTCTGTCTTGAATATGGATGTTGGGTTGATTCATTCCTTTCATGGTGCCCTCCTTGCGACAAGTTTGTCGGGGAACAGCGGATTTTTGATATAGGAGTTCAAGCAGTCTATAAGCAGAAATGCGGCCTTCAACTCGTTCTGCTTTCTTGCCAGCGGATCAAAGAAATCGCTTGGAATCCGATTGCTTTTGGTAGCAAAGGATTTGTCGAGATCAGCAGGAGCTTTTAAAAGTTTCAAATTAGTGGTTTTCATAGTCCTGATACCTCCTGTCTTATATTCATAAGATGCAGGAGAATGAAAAAAGTTGGCACGATTTAACATGTATCTATAAAATTTCTTCAACCAGGGAACTGATTTTAAACTTGATCATTAACTGAGCCATGATCAGCGCCCCAAGCAGGTTGCCCTCTTTAAGCCGTTGGAGGCAACAGGCTTTTGCCAGTCTGGACCGAACATGGTTTAAATTGATGTAATGATTGGACGACATATTTACCTCCCCATTAAGTTAATAAACCGGGGCATGCTTCTCTATAACAAGAGCAAAGTTCATACCAAAATATTCCATCCTGGGGACATTTCGGTAAGAGCCGATAATGCAATATGTTTCAGGATTTACTCTGTTTTCGTGGCAGGTTCGGGATGACAAGATTCCCGGATTTTTTACAGTGCGGTCCAAAACTATGTTCATTTTGGGACTCGGTCGGGACGGTTTTAAACGTTCTGTGATACGATGTGCGCAAATTTATGGATGAGGCATCTAAGACAGAAAAAATACGCGGACGGGAATTTCTGGAAAAATATTTTTCCGGCAAGGTTCTGGACATTGGTTGTGGCGACAATCTGGTTGTTCCCAACGCTGTTCCATTTGATAAGGAGCAGGGCGATGCTCAGAACATCTTGAATTTCCTCAGTCCTGAGACTTTTGATTGTGTGCATAGCAGTCATTCGCTGGAACATATGGGAGATGTGCCCAAAGCTTTGGAACAATGGTGGCAGCTGGTGAAACCGGGCGGGGTGATGATCATCGTTGTATCCGACGAAGACTTATATGAGCAAGGAGTCTGGCCGAGTTTGTTTAACCGGGAGCACGCAGCTACTTTCAGGTTTGATAAATTCGAATCATGGTCTCCGGCTTCATTTGATCTGGGCGAGTTATGTTCTGCTTTGTCCGGAGCCGAAGTGGTTTCCATCGAGTGCCAGGATCAGGGTTATAACTACTCCCTTAAAAGCCATGGACTGGGTAGGATGGGAAAATTTTTCATGCGCCTGAACCGATCTATTATCAAAAGGCTGAACCGAAATCAGAAAATGTTGAAAAAACTGGGATTGAATCCGCAGGCGCAAAAAGACCGGGTCAACTTGATTTCGGTCAAACTCGGAGCCTTGATCGACCAGACCCTTGAAGAAGCAGTGGCGCAAATTCAAGTGGTTTTGCGAAAAGCGGACGACAAACCCCCACCTTCCTGAAAAAGTATCCCCGGTTTTTCAACCTCACCTTGCTCCGGATAATCCACCTCATAAAAAAATACCCACTGATATTTCATAATATCGAAGAATAGATTAGTATATGGGTGACAACCATCGGGGAAAACCTGCTTTCGGCAAGCGCCGAAGGTCCTGCCCCGGTATACCCTGATTTTCATTTTGGAACCTGTCGCAATGGCTCGTAAAAGTCGAGAAACAGAAAGGCCGGCAAGGCGTAGAAAAAAAAACGCAGACACCCCTGCTCCACGGACTCCTCCTAAAAAGAAAAGTTCGCCGGTAGTCACCATTGTTATGGCGCTGGTGGTGGTGGCCATCACTTGGGCGGTTCTGGTCAAAGATGATGGCAAGATTCCCAGCGGGAAAATCGCTCCTGCTATTGTAGGAGCTCTGGATCAGGTCTATCTGGGTTGTACGGTGTATTGGTTTAACAAGGGGGGGCACCTTCCCTGCGGCCAGGATATTGCCGATAGAATACACGACTCAGAGACTGGGGATATAAAAGTAGCCGTAACCAATGACCTGCGCAAAGATTTTTCCGCAACCGGTAGACATGTTGCGGACTCAATGATTTTTCGTGTTGATAGCGATGGAGAAATTTTTATTAAAGCTAAAGAATGTGAAACCAATATCGATTCACTCGTTGTTTCAAAGATAAATTTCCCAGAGCTCGAAGCTCAATGTAAACCCAAGTGATCCCACCTTCCTAACAGGGTTTTTGTTGAGTTATAAATTTTTTTCTAAAAGAAATCTCGGCAGTAGCAATTTTTTATCCCGCCAAAAAGTTATAAAAAAAAACAATCATTAATAATAAAGGTTAAATTTTTAACCGCTTTTTTGTGGGGGGGGCTGTTGCTCCTCTTTGAGGGAAGTGTTTTTTTAATTTTCAAACCGTTAAAAAATCGTTTATTAACCCTCTGATTTTAAAATATTTAAACCGATTGGTACCGATGGTATTCATTTTGCTCTTTGTTTTGTGTCACCCAAAATATCAGGTGACAGGTTTCTCATTTTCCTGATTGTGGGAAATGGGACAAAACTTTAAGGGGGCTCGTATCATGGGTATTGAAGAGGTTGGTTATTTATTATTATGGGCTCTGGTGTTTCTTTTCTGCTGTGGGTGTTATTGGAAGAACAGGCTCATGCTGGTGACCGGGCTGATGCTTGCAATGCCTTTATATGGATGCGCGGCGGGCCAGGTTATGGTTGCCTCTTATGAAGATGAGAGCGCAAATTGCCTCCAACTGGAAGAGGAATTGGCAGTGGCAGAGACGAGAATGCAAAAACTGGAGGCTACCGATTCCACAGGAAGGGATATCCGAAACTTTTTATTAGGAGTGGGTGGGTTCATCATCCCGCCACTTGGGATCGTAAACGCGGCTTTGTTTTTGACAGACTCTTACGCGGCGGATTACTCAGAGAAAAAGACTTTGAAAAACCGTTATAACAATATGGTGATGATCAGCCAGGGACAGGGATGCGGGTCGAAATACGCATTGATTCCCATAGAAAGGGAAAGCGAAGAACCTAACGCATAGTAAAGCCGGGGTCTGTGTTTTCCCTTCTAGCTTCAGGCAAAGAAGAAGTCGGCGATGATAGCGGGAAAAAATTGCGGTAGTAAATGATAAAAGGCGCCCAGCACGATCAATTGTACGAAACCCAAAACCCAAATCCATTTCAGAACGGTATGCGGGACATATTGTTCATGCCGGGTACATTTTTTAGTGACCGCAAAAAAGCTCCCGACATAGATGCCGGTAAAAACCAGGGCTAAACCGATGGCTCCCCCCCCTCCCCATTTGAACATTGCCCAGAGAATGTATTTCATGGCAAATAAGGTGGCGCAGGAAACAACGGTTAAAAGCAGAAAACAAATCGCGAAACTTTTCATTATCAAAGGGGAAGACAGGGTTACAGTTTGGCGCCATGGCGTTTGAGCAGGTTGGCAATATCCATATTTCCGTTGGCGATAGCAATATGAAGCGGGCTTCGACCATCTGCCCCTTTCGCATTCACGTCAGCTCCGTGAAAAATGAAAAGCCGGGTGATCTTCTGTTGGTCCCACTTTGCGGCTTCATGAAGTGGGGTTTGGCCATCGTTATCCGGATGGTGAACCGGAGCACCATTGCGAATTAAAAACTTGGCAGTGCTCAGGTGGCCCTTTTCTGCCGTCCAATGCAGGACCGAGCGGCCCAATCTGTCTCTGGCACCGATGTCTGCTCCCTCCTTGAGTAAAAGTTTTACGAGATACATATTTCCCTGGGCGGCAGAGGAGTGTAATGGAGTGGCGCCCCAATCTGAACGATTGTTTACGTTTGCCCCTCTTTCAATCAATGCACGGCTAACTTTGGTACTACCCTGATCGGTTGCCAGGTGGAGAGGGGTGTAGCCATAATTATCTTTAGCCTCCAGTTCGGCACCCTGGTCAAGAAGCACAGGTACTAGTCTATCCAGGTCTTCCAGTGCCGACACATGCAGGGGAGTCAGGCCTTCGTGGTCGGGAAGATTGACATTTGCCCCCCGTTTCAGCAAGAGGCGGACAAAACTGAGCCGGTTGTGGAATACAGCCTGGTAAAGTGGTGTGATGCTTCGGTTGTCCTGCGCATTGATATCGAGCCCGATGAGCAATCGTCTGGCCCGGCCCAGGTCTCCACTCTCAATGACGTTGAGTAATTGTTTGTGGGTTGCAGGCGAAGAAGGAACGTCTCTTTGGCCTGCAGAAATTTCTGAGGTCAAATTAAGCGGTTTGGTTTCAGGTGGGGGCATGGAGGCGGGTAAACCGGTAGCGGCAGGGCCAAGGTCCTCAAAGAGGGGGGCCGGGGGACCCGCGATGAGGTTTTTTTTATCGACTCCGGCAAAAGCCAGCCCCGTCCCTAACATTACAAGGGATAAAAAACCGGCAAACCCTATTTTCCATTCATGACCCATAAAACGATCACTCAAAGGTGAGTTTTTTCTTTAACGCGCTATTCAACGCTTTCAATTTTTTATTTTCAGCTTCGAGTTTCTCAGCTCTTTTTTTGCAGTAGGAATAAAGTTCCCGGGCACCATTCCACATTTTGGTCGAGACCATGTAACCGGTCTTCAATTTATCGGTTGTGTTTTTTAACAGCAGTTCGAGGAACCGATCCAGCAGTTCGTGATTCTGTTCGGTAATGCCCCAGTCAATTTCCACCACTTCAGCACTTTTGTCTTTAGGTGCTTCCACCGTAGCGGTCCGCCCCTGAGCATCTACGACCGTTTGTTCGCCAAAACAGGTGACAGGTTTGATATGAGCGAGAATCTTGTCACCGGAGCGGATACGGGCCTCGCCCTTCAATAACCAGAAAACGGTGCTCTCAATATCCCCCTGATTAATAATGATTTCGTTGGGCTCGAAAGTCTTGTAGCGGATATAGGCATTTTCTTCCGGGCCAGCCAATTGAGAGATTTCCTTTAATATTTCTTCATCTTCCGAAAAAATTTCCGTAAAAAACGGAATTTGCTGAAAAACAGAAATCGCGACAGGAAACTTCGCCGTTTGTTTTTTATTAGCCTTCCTTAGTAAGGTCAGCAAAATTTTATCATTCACCCAGTCTCTCCTGGTTCGTGCGAGGTTAAATAGCGCTCTGCGGGTAGCGATTCCCTTGGCTTGAGAAATCGCTCTGGGTTCTCTTTGTTATAAGTTAAGTTTTTTCCTTAGCGCAAAATTCATCGCCTTCATTTTTTTATTGTCAGTTTCGAGTTCCTCAATTCTTTTTCTGTAGGCAGAATTTTGGTCGCGGGCTCCTTCCATCATTCTGCCTGAGACCATGTAAGCGGTTTTCAATTTATCGGCGGTACTTTTCAAGAGCAGTTCGAGGAACCTGCTTCGCAGTCCATCGTCCTGTTCAGTAATGCTCCAGTCAATTTCCACCACATCAGCATCGCTACCCTCAGCCACTTCTACCGTAGCAGTCCGCCCCTGAGCATCCACGACCGTTTGTTCGCCAAAACAGGTGATAGGTTTGACCTGGGCGAGAACCCTATTGCCGGAGCGAATGAGGGCCTCGCCTTTTAATAACCAGAAAACGGTGGTCTCAACACCCCCCTGTTGGACAATGATTTCTCCAGGTTTGAAGGTTTTGTAGCGGATGTAGGGGGTGTTATCCGAGTCGGCTAGGTGGGAGATTTCTTTTAATATTTCCTCATCGTTAGAAAAAAATTCAGTAAAAAAAGGAACTTGCCGCAAAACAGAAGTTGAAACAGGGAATTTCGCAGTTCTCTTCTTGTTGAATTTTTTTAGAACGTCCATCAAACTTTTATCGTCCACCTCGTCTCTCCTGATCCGTGTGAGTTCATTTTAAAACATTTTAGAGATGCCCATCAGTTATTTTTTTGTTTTCAGGAAAAGGGCATAAAAGATGAAACTGCCCAAGCTCAATTTGAATACCAGGCTTCCCCAGAATTGCAGGGGCTGGGTTTCCATGAATATTTTCACTTCCCCCTCTTGAATATTAAACGATCTCATCTCTCCTGTATAAAGCATTTTAAAACTGGAAAAGATCAATAGCGCGGCAAACGCGAAAAACACATAATTGATTGCGCTTTTCTGGTGATCGGGAAAGTGAAGATAGTTCGCCAGAAAGCTTAGAAGGATGAGAATAACGATGCCTACGGTGATGAAGGTGGTTGTGTCCATTTTTCAGCGATTAAGAATGTTTTTGTCGCATAGCCGGTCAAAACTCAAGACAGGCCGGGAAGAAGAACTTTTAATGCTTCGGCGATGATTCCTATCGCCAGACTGCCCAGGAGCAGACCCATGACCTGAGTGATAAATTTGATTCCTGCCTTGCCCAGGATTTTTAAGATCCTGTTTGCGAGTTTTAAAGAGACCCAAATTAGAATGCCTATCAGAACAAATTCTACAATAGATATTAGTTTAGCCGACCATAGGGTGAATTCGCTGGATTGAATGATCACGGAGCTTATGGCGGCGGGTCCAATGAAAAGGGGGAAAGTCATGGGCATAAAAGCAATATCCCCTTTAATATCCTCTTCCTCGGAAAATAAGTTAGAGATTTTGTTGTTTGTAAGCATGGTGAAGGCGATATAGACCAGGAAAATTCCGCCTATCAGTTTGAAAGCCGGAATTTGAATGCCGAAAAAAACCACAATATTTTTTCCGAATAAAAAAGACAGGGTCAGTAAAGCTACTGAAGCACAACAGGTTTTGAAAATTATCGTATTGTGCTCTTCATCGGTTTTGTTGGCGGTCAGGGAAATGTAAACAGGAAGGTTGCCAATGGGGTCAATAATGGCCAATAAAATCACAAAAGTTTTTATAAGTTCTGTGATGTCGGTCATTTTTTACACACCTCCACATTACTTTTTTTCTGCAATTTTTTTTATTTTACTTTGTTAATGATAAGCTTGATTTTGTGCATTGACAAAATTATATTTTGGTCTAGATTGTATCCGGTCAATGTGTTTGTCCTCGTAATTTTCCTGCAGAATTTTTTATGCCCTCATTTGTTTATGGTTGCGAAGAATGTGCTACCGAACTGCGGTTCCTGGTTTCCTTTGCTTTGGATGAGAATATAGGTATTCATTGTCCCAAATGTAATGACGTGAAGAAGTTTAAACTGGAACGAGAAGGAAATGTGGGTGAGGACTGGTATTCAAATATTTTGATTAAAAACAAGAAACGGCGGGATGAAGATGGCCTTTACAAAAAATCCCCTGAGAGAGAGCAGATCCTTGCCAGTTGAGAAAAGCCCTCAGTCGGCATTGGTGGTGGGATCATAGCTTTCCAGCCCAAACAGGTTCATGTAATAAGCGAATGTGTTTTTGACCGTAATAATACCCACCACCTTGCCTTGATCCGTGACGGTGATATGTCGCGTATTGTGGTCCGTCATAAATTCCGCAGCTTCAAGAATATGATTATTATGGTCCAGGGTGTAAAGAGGTTGGCTCATGATCTCGGATACGAGAGTCGATAACGGGAGCCCGGCCCCTACCACCTTGCGTGTGAAATCCCTTTCCGTAATGATACCAACGTGATTTTCATTTTCAGTTATGAGAATGGCACTGGCATTTTCCGTATCCATTAAATGTGCGGCTTCCTGAATGGTGGTTTTCGCATCTACGCTGATGACGGGGGTGGTCATGAAATCCCCTAGTTTTTCTTTTGGGTGTTCAGATTGCGGAAATCCTGTCATGGCAGTCTCCTGTGGTTTTTTTCAGAGGTTCCCTCAGAGGTTCCCCTTGTTGTCAAGATTTTCAAGTCCATTTTATCCCTTTTTGTGAGTGGCTTGCCAACTTTTATATAGCCAGGCCCATGTCAGGAAAATTCCCGCCCAGCCCAGGTAAAACATTATTTTTGATAGGCCTTGGTCAGCGCCCCATAAATCAAAGCGGTTGAATAGATTGCGCCAGTCGTGTGCCTCCAGATCCAATCCCCCGATCAGAGGAAGTTTTAAGAAGCGACCATCTGCCATGTAAATACTCACATCAATAAAATTGCCGAAGAACCAAAGCAGGGCGAAGGCGGTTCCCGTTCGGTCTCTTTGATGAAAAAAGGATGCAAAGACGACAAAAGGAATCAGGCATTGATTCAGGCTTCCTCCAAGAATAGCCAGGGTATCGTTGCCGAAAACCGCAAAGAGGGCGTGCCCCGCTTCATGGAACACGAGGTTTACATTATGTACCATGCCGGTAAATACAGACCAGCCTTCAATCAACGTTGTTTTGGGGAAAAAGATAATGTGCAGTAAAAATAAAAGCGAAAGAAAAATGAATGCAGGAGTCGTAACCGGTTTCCAGGGTCGGGTTAAAAAAGGAAACCATGTTTTTTCAGTCGGGCTTTTTTCTTCGATTTCAATATTGTTCTTATTGCTGATTGTGTCCTGTCGATCCAAAGAGGCCTGGTATTTGGCAAAGATCAGCCCACAATGAGCACAGCTTTTTGCGTCGGGTTGCTCAAACTGGCATTTAGGGCAAATCATTGTGAGCCTGGAGGAAAAGGTAAAAGTATAATACCAAGGATGACACCCTTTCACCGGTCCGGTTGAAAAAGAACTGGCTTTTAATAAGTACCTGTTATATAATGGCAAATACTGTAAGTGATTTAGCCGTCTAGAGAATGACAGGTGTATTGCCAAAACTACTGATTTTTGGTTGAGTAGCTCCCGGATCCTCGGTTGTCTGATTTATCTCCCCCGTTTTCTCATTTAAGCTCAAATCCTATTTTTATCAATTATAGCGTTCTCAAGCTTAGGTTTTGAGCTCGATCTATCGGACTGGCCCACGTTCTGAGTCAGCCAAACAACCAAAAGGAAAAATATGTTAATGCAATCACCAACCGTGGGCTTTGATGCCCTCAACCTTATCGACCCTATTTGCCGCGCTGTTCGTGATGAGGAGTATACCTCCCCCACACCGATTCAGCAGAAGGCTATTCCGCATCTTTTAGAAGGCCGGGATCTTTTAGGATGCGCACAAACCGGAACAGGAAAAACGGCGGCCTTTGCCTTGCCTATATTACATCTCTTGTCAGAGGGAGATCAGGCTTCCGGATCCAAGAGCCCGCGCGCGCTGGTGCTCACACCCACCCGTGAACTGGCTTTGCAGATCAGTGACAGTTTTCGTGTTTATGGTCGCCACTTGAATTTAAAGCAGGCATTGGTGTTTGGCGGAGTGAGCCCGAAGCCACAAATTAATGCCTTGAGGCGGGGAGTAGATATTGTGATAGCCACCCCGGGCAGGCTGATCGACTTGTATAATCAGAGATGCCTGCGTCTGGATAAAATAGAGGTGCTTGTGCTCGACGAGGCCGATCGCATGCTGGATATGGGGTTCTTGCCTGACATCAGAAAAATTTACTCGATGACACCCAAAAACCGCCAGTCTATGTTGTTTTCCGCCACGCTTCCTGATGATATCCTGCGCTTGACCAAGGATTTTCTCAGCGATCCGGTGCGGGTTTCTGTGAATCCACCGGCCAGTACTGTGGAAAAAATAGATCAGCGGGTTTTGTTTGTGGATCGCGAGAACAAAGGAGCTTTGCTGGAATCTGTTCTTCAGGACGAGGATATCGACAAAGTGCTGGTGTTCGCCCGTACCAAGCATGGCGCGAACCGAATTGTCAAGAACCTGGGAAAGGCCCGGATCAAGGCGGATGCGATACATGGTAATAAATCCCAGGCGGCGCGTATGGAAGCGTTGAAAAAGTTTCGTGCCGGAACACTCCAGGTGCTGGTGGCTACCGATATCGCATCGCGGGGTTTGGATGTCGATGGGATCACCCATGTCATCAATTATGAGCTTCCTAATGAGGCTGAAAGTTATGTTCACCGCATAGGAAGAACAGCAAGGGCGGGAGCGGTTGGCGTTGCCCTTTCTTTCTGCGATGCCGGGGAAAAGGGTTATCTGCGCCAGATTGAGAGCACCATCAACAGGACGGTAAGCGTTATAGATGACCATCCCTACCATTCGGAGTCTATTGCCTCCAAACGAGTGAGTGCGAGTGGTGGTAAAGCCGGAGGAAAATTTTCATCCCGGCGTTATGGCAATCACACTACTGGGTCCAGATCTTCCGGAGGCCCGGGGAAAAACCAAAATCGGAAAAAACATTTTTCGTCAAAACCCGGAAAGAGAACCCGGAGCCGTGCTCCCAGAGCAGTAGCGAGCCACTAGCCACTAGGCGTGGGGCCAGAGTGCCATCGCTTTATTTGGCGAGCAAAGAGTTGTCTCGGTTGAAAGAGCCATTGCTATCTGCCCCCCCTGCTAAGGGGCTAGGCACCGGCGAGCCGCCGGTGGCAACGAGCACGTGATATTTTTCCTTAGCCCTCATGCCCCGAAGGGGTACTGAGGGGCCACGGACCTCATGAAGTTTTCTCGCCCCCTGATCAAAGCGTTCCTGATTTTTCCAATGAATGTAATGGGGGTCATCCCTGCGTTTCTGATCTGGTGTTCGCGGCCCGGAGGAGTGCTGGAGCGTTTCCCATATAGTTTCAGTAATGTAAGATCTTTGGTAGCAATGTTGTTGATCGCAGTAGGAGCAGGGTTATGCTGGAAAACGGTTTCCCTGTTCACCGAGTATGGTGAAGGAACCCCGGCCCCGTTTGACCCGCCCAGAAAACTGGTAATCCGGGGGCCTTATGTTTATACGCGTAACCCCATGATGGTTGCAGTTTGCCTGGTGTTATCAGGAGAAGCCCTGCTTTTTGCCTCGGTTCCTTTAGGAATATGGTTCTTGATTTTTCTCGGCTTGTGCCTGATTCTCATTCCGCTTTGGGAGGAGCCGGATCTGGAAAAAAGATTCGGCGAATCTTACCGGCAATACAAACAAAAAGTCCCTCGCTGGCTCCACTAGGCGCCGGCCAGCGTGACGCTGGATTCAATTTGCAATTGTTTTATTTGGCTAGCAAGAGGTATAGACGGCTTGATGAGCTCTTGCCAGTTGCCCCTGCGGCTAGCAGTGGTTTTTTATGAGTGATGATGAAGAAGAAAAATACGGTCTGATGGATTGGGTTGGAACTGCGATAGGTATCGTGGTTGCCGGATTCATCATTTTTATTTTGATCTGGCCTCTGATTGACCCTACGCCTGACAAGTCTTCTACGCTAAAAGAAAATATTCAAAAAATGAAATAAGAGGTTCTCACTCGAATGGCGGCTGGGTTTTGCGCAGATAGTCCTCATCTGTTAGATTCATTCTTCCTTTGATAAAGGCTTTTTTTCTTTCGGCTATGGCAATAGCCTGATCGTCATTTTTTTCTTTTCCCAGTCGTTTGGAGATTTCAATTTCCTTAATAGCATTTTTCCAATCCTTCAGTTCTTCGTATACGCTGATCAAATTCAGATGCGCCTGCATGTGGTTTGGGTTGATCGCGAGTACCTTCTGATAGTATTCGGCGGCTTCCTGATTTTTCTGGTGGTACCAGTATTCCAGAGCGATTTTAAAAAGAATTTCAGTGTCATTTGGTTGCAGAGGCTCGGCCTTTAAGAATTCTGCCACGGCCAGATCGTTGCGGGTCATTTTAGAATAGACATTCCCCAACCCCACTCGGGCCTGTAAATTTTTGGGTTCCATCGCCAGGACCTTGTTGAAAGATTCGATCGCCTCTTGTCTTTGGTCCGCTTCATCGTAGACCAATCCCATCCGGATATAAGCGGGAACAAATTGAGTATCCAACTCCAGTGCCTGGCGCAAAATATCAATGGCCTCGTCATAGGCTCCGATTCTTTGTTTATCAATAGCCATTTGAATCATGGTGTTGGGGTCGGAAGACTCAATCGGTGTCTTAGTACTATCATCAGTTTCTCCGCAACCTGCTAACAAGAGACAGAGAAATATTGTTTTAAGGTTTAATGGCATACGCAAATAATACGAATCCTTTCCTTGGGAAAAATATCGAATAACAGAGATACTCTTTAATAATATCTCAAGGTCTAATATAATTATAGGACTTTATATGGGGTATAGCCCTCGACCAAAATAGTAACAGGAAAAAACAATGTCGTATGAACTTCCATATACAGAGAATGCAGAGGGGAAATTTGCGGTTCCCTGCCAGATTAAACTTGCTCAAGATTGCGTGCAGTTGGGAGAATTTTGTGAAAGCAAGGCAGACGCACGTCACTGGGTTGAAGAAGAATGCTGGATTTTTTCCGGTGAGGGTTATTTGTGCGAACGCTGCCATGAGCAAGTTATGCGTAACATCGCAAAACTATCAACAAAAAAAATGAACTAACCGCTAGGCGCGGGGCCAGCGTGCCATCGCTTTCTCTGGCGAGCAAAGAGTTGTCTCGGTTTGACGAGGTCTTGCCCTCTGCCTCCCTCGCTAGAGGGTGGCTAGTAACAAGCTATCTCGGCTTAATGAGTTCTTGCAACATTTCCTCCCACGAGAGTGGGTATAATGGAATTCTATGAAACTGATTGAAGTGATCACGGATGCTCAGAACCTCAAGCCGGTTACCAGCATCGCTGAACAGCACAACTCCGAGATCAACTGGGTAGGTTCTGCGGATGAGCAGGGCCGACAGTTGATCCGTATCCTTGTCAGTGACGAGGATCGACAGTCGGTGCTGGATGCTCTGCAGGGTTTGTTGGGGGAGACTTCAAAGATTCTCGTTTTATCGCTGGAAGCCGTGCTTCCGAGAAAAGAGCCCGACCCTTCTGATAAGGAAACAAATGAAGCGGTGACTACCACCCGTGAAGAGCTCTATAGCGAAATAGAAAAAAACGCGAGACTCGACTCCACCTATCTGTTATTGGTATTTTTATCTACCATAGTGGTGGCAATTGGTTTGATTGAGGACAATGTCGCAGTGGTGATTGGTGCCATGGTCATCGCTCCTCTTCTGGGTCCCAATATTGCGCTTGCCCTGGGTGCCGCATTGGGCGATATGCCGCTGATGTGGAAAGCGATCAAAACCACCCTGGCGGGAATTGCATTGGCATTATTTCTTTCAGTGATCCTCGGAATTTTTTATCCCCTCAATTTAGACAGCCATGAATTAATGGCTCGTACCGATGTGGGCTTGGACTCAGTTGTTTTGGCGCTGGCTTCCGGAGCCGCCGCTGTGATTTCGCTGACAACGGGCCTTGCGAGTGTGCTGGTCGGGGTGATGGTCGCTGTGGCCTTATTGCCTCCTACTGCTACCCTTGGAATCATGTTGGGTTCGGGGCAGGTAAAACTTGCTGTAGGGGCCGCTTTGTTACTGGCTGTGAATATTGTGTGCGTAAACCTGGCGGCAAAGATTGTGTTCTGGATCCGTGGTGTTAAACCACGTAGTTGGCTGGAAAAACAAAAAGCCAACCAGTCCATGGTGACTTATCTGGTCATCTGGGTTCTTTCCCTTACGTTTCTTTTAGTGGTGATTTTTATTCGCAAAGGATTACTGAAAGGTTTCTGAGAAAGCAGAAAAAGAGCAGGCAATGATTTGCATGGAATATTTTGAACCACACCAACTCTTATAGATAGACAGCAAATTTTTTTGCCGATGGTGGGCTCCGCAAATCCAGTCAAATAAGAGGGAGATCCCTTGGAACCAATCTGGTTACCCGTATTAGGGCTTAGCGGCTTGTTAGGGCTGGCTGTTCTAATGTATCCAGCCTCGCATCGCCTTAGTATTCCGTACACAGTTTTGTTGGCGATCACTGGTTGCCTTCTCGGTTACTTCGCAGAATGGGGAGTTGACCTGCGGCACCTTGGAATCATCGGTGATTTTCTCGGTAGTCTGAACTCCTTCAGTATTTCCTCGGATGCAGTCCTTTTTATCTTCCTTCCTGTTCTGGTTTTTGAGGCCGCGTTGGGAATTGATGCGCATCGATTAATAGATGACATTGCCCCAATCCTTTTGCTTGCAGTTATCGGGCTTATAATTTCGGCCTTCATGGTGGGTTATACGCTTCACTGGGTATCCGGTGTTTCACTTATTGCCTGCCTGCTATTAGGTGCCATAGTGTCTGCGACGGATCCTGTAGCGGTAATGGCAATATTCAAAGAACTACAGGCTCCAAAAAGATTGACGGTTTTGGTAGAAGGTGAAAGCCTGTTTAACGATGCTACCGCAATAGTTCTGTTTGGAATTTTGTCCGCCGTGCTATTGGGGAATTCCGATGGAGATATTTTTTCCGGGGTTCAATCTTTTTTTAAAGTTTTTCTGTTAGGGCTTCTGGTCGGCGTAGCCATCGGTTACGGTTTCTGTTCCGTTTTATCTGCAATGGGGAAATACCCTCTCGTCCAAATTACTCTCACCTTATCGCTGGCCTATTTTTCTTTCATTCTTGCCGAGCATTACCTGCATGTTTCAGGAGTCATGGCTGTGGTGGGTTCTGCTTTAGTAGTAGGTTCTTTTGGTCATGCGACCCTTTCTCACGAAACCTGGGAAAAACTGCATGAAACATGGGACCATTTTGCCTTTTGGGCTAATTCGATCATATTTGTTCTGGTAGGAATGATCGTTCCAAGAATCATGGGAAGTATCAGCCTGAATGAATGGTTTCTGCTTGGAGTATTGGTGCTGATCGCATTCGGAGCACGGGCTTTGGTCCTCTTTGGCGTGCTCCCCCTATTCGAAAGAAAACATTCAGCGGCAAAAATTAGTCTGGCCTATAAAGGGGTCATGCTTTGGGGTGGTCTTCGGGGAGCTGTTTCGTTGGCCCTGGCATTATCCATTATGGAAAACGTATTATTCGCTCCAGAAACACAAAGGTTTATTGGAGTGATGGTTACGGGGTTTGTCTTTTTTACCCTGCTGGTCAATGCAACAACCACTGGGGCGGCGCTGAAGTTATTTGGATTAGATCAGCTTGATCCCGTTGACCAGATAATCCGCAGTCGGGCTCTCAAACATTCATTGACTCAATTTCAAAATGCTCTGAAAAACAAAGCCAAAGAGCACAATATAAAGTCTGAGTTATCCGATAGCATTCTCAAACAATACCGGGAGGATGAAGAAGCGGTTAATAAATCACTGGCCGGGTCCAGGGAGCTTTCTGAAAATGATTGGATTCGGGTAGGCCTTTTTGATTTATGCGCTCTTGAAAAAGCAGGCTACCTTAAACAGTTTGAGGAAGGTTTTATCTCCACCTATATCGTCCGTCGAATTTTAGCGCAAGCGGAAGATATGCTGGATGGTTTGCAAACTGGAGATGCCCGGGAGGGGTATAAAAAATCCTCAACAAAAATTTTAGCATTCAATTGGAGATTTCATTTGGCACTTACCCTTCACCGTAGGTTTGGATATAGCAAAGGACTTTCAACGCATCTTGCTGACCGCTTTGAAATTCTGCTCTCCAGTCAAACAGTGATGAAAGAAAACTTATTAACCGCACTCCCAAAAATGGAACCTCTGATTGGGAAAAAATCCAGAGAAACTTTGCAGGCTTTAATCGAAAGCCGTCTCCAAAAAACAGAGCAGGCCTTACATATGCTCCAACTGCAGTACCCGGATTATTTTCTGATGTTGCAAAAACGTTATTTAAGTTATTTGGCGATAAGGCTTCAGGAAGCGGATTACGAGCAACTACGCGAGGAAGCGGTTATCAGTGGAGAGGTATTTAAAAATCTGGAAGCGGGTCTGGAGGCTCGGATTCGGAAAATTCGATCGCGCCCGGCTTTGGACCTTCATCTGGAACCTGAAAAACTGGTGCGGTGCGTTTCCTTGTTTTCGGATTTTCCCCCTGACCGGTTAAATCATATATCCCGGCTTCTGAAACCCATGCTGGCAGTTCCTGATGAAATAATTTTTAAAGAGGGAGAAATCGGGCATGCTATGTACTTTATTTCCTCCGGTTGTGTTGAGGTGGAAGTTCAACCAGAACCCGTTCGTTTGGGGAGCGGAGAGTTTTTTGGTGAAATTGCGTTGATCAAAAATAATCCCAGAACTTCTACAGTAAAAGCCCTGGGGTTCTGCGATCTGCTTGTCCTCAGTGACTCTGATTTCAAGTTATTTTTAGATGATAATCCTGAAATTCGACAAACCCTGTCCGAAACTGCTGATAGGAGAATTGAAATGGACCACTAGGCGTGGGGCCAGTACTGCATTGCCCGTCAAGCAGGCTAAGCCCTCAAGCGCAATACTTTTATATCCCCTCCCTTCATAGGGAGGGGCCTGGGGAGGGTTGGCTGACTTCTGCTTTTTGCTACTTCGTGCCCCGAAGGGGTAGTGCTTTAATAGTTCCCCCTGATAAGGGGGATTGAGGGGGTTTGAACAAATCAGTAGTTTTGTTGGCGAGTAGCGAGTTGTCTCGGCGCAACGAGCCCTTGCTATCTGCCTCCGGTGGCTCACTGGAGAAAAAAAGACGCATTGTATGGAATATTCTGAATCGTGCCAACTCTTATAAATACAGGGACTAAAATTTTTTTCAACTGATTCGGGTAGGTTAAATGGCTCATAAAATCCGGTTTGGAGACTTCGTAAGAGAGGTCAGTCTCAAGCAAAACTCTCTTTCTTATAATTCGTTAACCCCTGCGCCTGTTGTTGATGAAAGTGGGGAGGAAATTCCCTATCGTCCCACAAAGCTACAACTCCGCGGTATTGACATGTACCGGCTGCTCGGTCCTTATGTGGGCCTGCGTCTTTTAAATCAGGTGAAGGCCGTTGTTCCCCTTGCGCTCTATCTTTTCCTGTTTCAGGTTTTCATTCTCCGCCAAAATGTATTGGAGCACGGAGTCATCACAGCAGGGTTGCTGGCGGTTATCCTGGGCCTGATGATTTTTCTGGAAGGTCTGAAACTGGGTCTCATGCCTTTTGGGGAAGTGATCGGCAACACCTTGCCTAAAAAATCCAGACTTGAGGTTGTTTTATTCATCGCGTTTTTACTGGGCATCGGAGTCACCTTTGCCGAGCCGGCGATCGGGGCACTCCAGGCAGTGGGGTCCATTGTTGATGTACGCAAAGCGCCCTATCTTTATACCTTGCTTAATAATTGGAGCGGTTCCCTGGTTCTGGTGGTTGGCATCGGTGTTGGGCTGGCGGCGGTTTTGGGCACCATGCGTTTTCTCAACGGCTGGAGTCTCAAGCCTATGATTTATGGCGCCCTGATTCCTACGCTGGGATTGACGGTGTTTTGCATGATGGACCCGGAACTGAACAAGATTCTGGGCTTGGCCTGGGATTGCGGGGCCGTGACCACGGGCCCGGTCACTGTTCCTCTGGTTTTGTCTCTGGGCATTGGAATCGCCGCCGCGGCAGGAAAGGGTAATTCTTCTTTATCCGGTTTTGGCATTGTGACCCTGGCATCGCTCTTTCCCATCATCGGTGTGATGGGACTGGCGATTTATGTATCGATGATTGTCAGCCCGGAAGCCATCATCGCGGCGAGTCAGGTTGTGGTAGAGCAGGCAGGCACAAGTTGGTTGCAGGAGACTCCCTATGTTGAGATCCTTTCCGGTGCCCGCTCTATTGTTCCCTTGGTTCTCTTTTTATTCCTGGTTCTCAAACTACTGTTGCGGGAAAAAGTCCATGAACCGGGAATCCTTATTTATGGCCTTTTCCTTGCCCTGATTGGAATGATCGTGTTCAACGTTGGTTTGACTTATGGTCTCGCCAAATTGGGTAGCCAATCTGGAAGTTTTGTGCCTGCGGCTTTTGCCCAGTTGGAAAACGTAGCGGGTTCCCCTTTATACACATACTCGTTGGGAGTTTTCATTGCCCTGTTTTTCGCGTGGATACTGGGCTTCGGAGCTACCCTGGCAGAACCGGCATTAAATGCTCTGGGTCAGACGGTAGAAAATCTCACCAACGGGGTTTTCCGGAAAAGCATGCTCATGATGGCGGTTTCAACGGGTGTTGGTTTTGGCATAAGCCTGGGAGTGCTGAAAATTATTTTTGAAATTCCGATTTCTTACTTTTTATTACCCGGTTATACCCTGGCTATTGTGCTCACCGCGTTTTCTTCCGAAGAATTTGTTAATGTGGCCTGGGACAGTGCCGGGGTGACTACGGGGCCGGTCACGGTTCCTCTTGTGTTGGCCATGGGTTTAGGGTTTGGCAACGCGGTTCAGGCTGTCGAAGGCTTTGGCATTTTATCCATGGCTTCCATCTGCCCGATCTTGTCGGTGTTAATCATGGGTATCTGGATTCAGTTCAAAACCCGGAGAGCTAATTTGAAGCGGGTAAACATTTTGAAAGGACAGGAGGCTGTAGCATGAGCCTGAGAGAGATCACGGTTCTAACGGACATCGCATTGATCACCTGTATTGTGCAACGAGGGGTGGCCGACACGATCATCCAGGCGGCCCGCGAAGCGGGAGCCCAGGGAGCAACGGTTCACTTTGCACGGGGCATGGGGGTGAGAGAACGGCTTGGCATTCTGGGGGTTGCTGTGGAAGTGGAAAAAGAGGTTATCGATATTGTTGTTTCCAAGGAACAGGTGGAACGTGTTTTTGAGCGAATGTATCTGGCAGGAAATCTCGATACACCGGGAATGGGGATCATGTACATCACATCGCTGGAAAAGGCGGCGACTTATATACCGCCGGATGTTCTGGGTAAATTCTCATCTGATAAAGATGAAAAGGCTCCAAAAGAATCCTGCTGAGGTTTTATGGAAAATAATTCTGGCAAAGATATAAAACGCATTACCTGCTTTCTACCTAAAGGAGCGGGCATTCGTCTTGTCGAAATGTTGCACGTTGAAAAAAATATTGATGCAACCAATGTGCATACCGGAAGGGGATTGCGTACCGTGGAGAGCGTTAAAGACTATGGAGCCTGGTCTGAGCAGGATGTGTTGACCGTTGTGGTAGACGCTGAACGGGCCGAAGAAGTTTTTGAGTTTATTTTTTTTCAAGGGGAACTTAATAAACCAGGCGGCGGTTTCATTTACCTGACCCCATTGATCAAGGCCTCGCATTACACCCTGCCCAGTATAGAGGGCTGAAAAAGTATCTGGATTTTAGAGCGCAATTGTCCTAATCTGTAAACATAAAAATAAAATTTTGCAGGCAAATCAAAAAATAATTGGGAGAGATTTGTATGCCTACAGACTTTCAAGACCCCATCACTTCTTTTCTTGCCGATAAATCCTTTGCGGTTCCATTGAGTCAGGTTCTTCTGTTTACTTTGTTGATGACGCTGTGCATGCTTTTTGGCAGGCACAAACTGGGCTTGATGGTATCCTACGCATTTGTGTTTTACTGGGGATTTGTTTTTAACAGAAGCTATTTTATCGATTTGTTGGGCAATACCAATACGGGTCTTTACAGCTATGCCGTGTTCGGGTTTCTCATGGCAGTGCTTGCTGTCATAGGAATGTTTAAAAAAAGTTGAGGGGGAAAATAGAAGGAGCTATTCTGCGAGCTTGTATTTTTTCACGATCAGTCTTCTCATATCCCGGGATTTTCCAGCCCAGAAAAAGGTACCCAAGTCCTTATAATACTCCAGGGCGAGATCAACATGTTCCAAGGCTTTTTGTCCGTTGTTCATGTTGGCATAAACTACTGCCATGTTGTAATGAATGCCTGGGACGTGATCATCCAGCTTCATAGCCATATCCAGATATTTTTTAGCAGAGGCATAATCCTTATTCTTTATGTACCCTGCAGACAGCTTTTTTAGAGTATCCACATTTTCAGGTGCAAATTTATGCGCTTCCAGCAAGACCTGAATCCCTGCTTTAATCTTTCCCTGTCGCAGGTAGATGTCCCCGATCACACGGTAGGGGGCTTGTAATTGAGGATTTTGTTTCAAAGCTTGCCGGGACAACTTCAGCGCTTCGTTGAACTCTCTGCGGCTATAATGGACCTCGGCCAATATGGCCTTCGCCTCTGGCAAAGTGGGGTCAATTGCAAGAATTTCGTTTGCTCTTTCCCTGGCTTTTAACTCCTGCCCGGTCTGGATCAATACTTCCGCATAGAAATACAGAGCTTCAACATCTTCGGGGTATTGCGCCAGAAAATATTCCACGTTACTTTTAGCCTTGTCGAAGTTTTCTTCCGAGAAAGCTTTTCTTGCCTCCTCCATTTTGGCGCGATCAGGTTCATCGCTGTCCTCGCCACCGCAAGAGATCAGAAGACAAATCGAAAGCAAAAGGATGAACTTAAAAAACGGGGATTTGTTTTCCAGGCATCGTGTGGAGGAATGAAGATTCATAGATTTAGCAATGGGTATCGAATGAGTGAATAAAGATTGGCAAAATGGGCTGATTTATTAGTTTTTCATGGGCTTAGAAGGTTAAGTATAGTTTGAAACATCGGTTTGTCAATAGCTCTGAGGATTTTAAAAGAACTTATGATGGCATTTCTAACCTTTTTTGCGAGCCTACAACCTGTAGGTTGCTGAATAAGGCCAAGGTAACATCATTTAAGGATTCATTCTCCGATCAAATGCAAAATGATCTCTCTTTTATGAGCATGGGTGCGGTGCTCGAACAGGTAAATTCCCTGCCAGATTCCCAAGCTCGGTTTATTGTCTTGCACCGGTATGGACAACTGGGTCTGGGTGAGCGCGGACCGGACATGCGCTGGCATGTCGTCTGGACCTTCCGCCTGGTGTTGAAAAAGTGAATCGCCATCGGGAACCAACCGGTTAAAAAACCGGTTTAAATCGTCCAGGACATCCGGGTCGGCGTTTTCCTGAATCAGCAAAGATGCCGAGGTATGGGGGATAAATAGTGTTAACAGTCCGGATCGAATATCCTGCTCGCGGACCCAACTGCAAACCTCACGGTTTACGCAATAAATACCGCGCCCCTGCGTTGAAACTGAAAACTTAAACTGCACTTGTTTCATTTCCCAACCTCAAAATCTATGATTTATAGCCTTTTATCGGATTCCCGCTCTCGACTTTGAGGGGATTTCAGGATATCATTTTAAAACCTTAACCGTGTACCACGCCATAATGGACGAACTGAGGCGTAGGTTCAAAAAAATTTTCCAGGGGAGCCGAATATGCCTTTACCCGCTGATAAGGAAGTAAGTTTTAGGGAAAGTGTCAACCTGTGCTGTGATCTGGCCATGGCCACTCTGGATATTCCGGAAGGTATGGCTAAATATATCCGGAATGTGAACAATGTTTATCAGGTTCGATTCCCGGTTAAAATCAAAGGAGAGATTGAAACTTTCATCGGGTGGCGAGCGGTCCACAGTGACCATAAATTGCCTGCCAAAGGTGGCATCCGTTTTGCCCCAAACGTTAACCAGGACGAAGTGGAAGCTCTTGCGGCTTTGATGTCTTACAAATGTTCGTTGGTGGATGTGCCGTTCGGCGGGTCAAAAGGCGGGCTACTGATTGACCCAAGAAATTATGACCGTGACGAGATGGAGCGCATCACTCGGCGCTTTGCCTTCGAGTTGATCCAAAAGGATTATATCGGGTCGGGAACGAATGTTCCGGCTCCCGACATGGGTACCGGTCAGCGCGAGATGGCCTGGATAGTCAGCACCTATGCCGCCCACTGTCCCGGTGATATTGACCACATGGGCTGTGTGACCGGAAAACCGGTTACGATGGGAGGCATTCGTGGGCGGGTGGAAGCAACAGGGCGGGGTGTTGTGTTCGGTCTCAGGGAATTTTTTCGCCACCCTGAAGATGTCAAACGGGCTAAATTGGAAGGAAACTCCCTGGAAGGAAAAAAAGTGATTATCCAGGGATTGGGCAATGTCGGTTACTACACGGCCAGCATTCTTCAGGAAGAAGATGGCGCAAAAATCGTTGCCATCCTGGAATGGGACGGTGCTCTGGTTGACCCCAAAGGCCTTGATGTAAATGATGTTTTTCAGTACAAATGCGATAACAAAGGCGGGGTGAAAGGGTACCCCAGGGCGGAATACGTTGAGGATAGTAAATCGCTTCTGGAGATGGAATGCGATATTCTCATTCCCGCCGCGATGGAGGCCGTGATCAACCGGGGTAATGCCGCCAAAATTAAAGCGAAGTTGATTGGCGAAGCCGCGAATGGACCGGTCACATTTGCCGCTGAAACGGTACTAAAAGAAAAAGGGGTCGTCATTATTCCCGATGTATATCTCAATGCCGGAGGCGTGACGGTTTCTTATTTCGAATGGATTAAAAATCTCTCGCATATCCGGTTCGGTCGCATGAACCGAAGATATGAAGAAGGCCAGAGCCAGCTTTTGATAGAAGCTATAGAAAAAACCGGAAACAAGGTTCCAGTGGAACTGGTGGAAAAACTCAGCCAGGGCGCGGATGAAATCGCATTGGTCCGATCCGGACTCGATGACACCATGCGTAAAGCCTTTCAGGATATTCGCGAACGCTTCTGGTCTAATGAGAAAATTCCCAATTACCGAACCGCGGCTATGGCGATTGCTATTGAAAAAATCCACACCAGTTACCGCACTATGGGAATCTACCCTTAGCGGCGAACCGCCGCAGGCAACTGGCAATAGCTTTATCTTCCGGGCAAGGCGTATTGGCGGCTTAATAAGTCATTGCTCACTGCCTTGGATCGGTCAACCGGTTCCGCATTCATGACCCGACTCAAAGCACAGGCCATCCGGGGTTCCTCCTTCGGACACGATTTTGAGGAGAGGAAGCGCATGCTCTTTCCAGCCCTGTCCAAAGGAATCGGCGGCAGATTTTAAACGCACATTGTAATGGCGAAGCGTTAGTTGAGTGCCGTTATTGCCTTTGGGTTTCAGGATAATTTCTACCGTTGATTCACCTGGCTCCAGGCCTTCTATTCCACCCCAGTTGAAAACTACTTTTTCGTAGGGAACAACCTCTACATATTGTCCCCGACAGTCGGCGGTTTCATCTTTTTTGGCGACACGAAAAATACCACCGGGTTTGGCATCGGCTTCCACCACTTCTCCAAACCATTCCTTCATTTTGCCTTGTTCAGTCAGATAGGAAAATACAATTTCAGGTTTAGCCTGAATGGTTATTTCTCTAATCAGTTCATACGAGTCGGTCATGATTTTCTCCGTTTTTCTTCTTTTTCTGCGGCGGCCTTCAGTTTTTCGAGACGCGGGTCCCAAAAATCTTCCAACAGAATTTTCAAACCAGCAAACCCTTGTGGTCGTATCCGGTAAATTCGGCTTGTTCCTGCACGCCGTTCCACAAGGAGTCCGGCTTTTTTGAGCACCCCAATATGCTGGGAAACGGCAGGACGGGTGAGGCCCTTAAAATTACCGGCAATTTCCCCTGCGCTCATCTCGGACTTGCGCACCAATTGCAAAATCGTAAACCGGGTTGGCTCGGCCATGGCTTGTAAGGCTTCAAACATGAATATATGTTAGTATAGACTTACGTAAGTGTCAACTTAAATATAAGGTATTTTTTTGGAGTGCAGGAAAAATCAAATCGCATTACTCTTTGGCCCGGCGCGTGATATGATACGCGCCCAGTATCTTTTCAAAGACTTTTCAAACAGGATAGTTCATGCCCGAATCTTCTGAATACGATAAGAGTGGTGTTTCCAGCCAGGGAGCAGAAACGGCGCTTTCAGGTTTACTCAAACATGTTTTGCCGACGCGGAAATTCAGCGAACATTACCCGCTTGCCGCAGACATCGGTTATTTTGCCAACGTCATAGACCTGGGTAACGGAGAAGGCATCGCCTTTGGTACCGATGGGGTTGGAACAAAGATCATTGTCGCCGAATTGCTCGGTCGTTATGACACCATTGGTATTGATTGTGTCGCGATGAACGTCAACGATGTCATTTGCGTTGGTGCGCGACCGGTGAGTATGGTGGACTATATTGCCTGCTCACATACGGATCCTGAAGTTTTTAGTCAGTTGGGTCAGGGGCTGGCAGAAGGAGCTTGGCAGTCGGGCATCAGCATTTCCGGCGGTGAGATTTCGCAGATCAAAGAAATTATCTCGGGCATTGATCTCATTGGTGCCTGCATCGGTCACGTTCCCCTTAACCGGGTCAACACCGGAAAGAATATCCAACCGGGAAACCTGATTGTTGGCCTGGCTTCCAGCGGGGTGCACTCGAACGGTTTGACTTTGGCCCGCAGGGTATTGCTGGGAGACAGCCTCGAAGAACAGAAATCGCGCGTCAATGATTATGAGGAATTTTTAGGCCAGACCCTGGGCGAGGCCCTGCTCGAACCGACCCGGATTTATGTAAAACCGGTTTTGGAAATGCTCGATGAAGAAATAGATCTCAAGGCAATGGTCCATATAACCAGTGGCGGATTCTGTAACCTGAACCGGGTGGAAAGCGACAACATTCGTTTTGTCATCGATACCCTGCAACCGGTTCCTGAAATTTTTAATCTTATTCAGGATCGTGGCGGGGTGAGTGAAGCGGAAATGTTTGAAGTGTTCAATATGGGTACGGGCTTCTGCGTCATTGTTGAAGGCACAAAAGAAGTCGAAGCGATTACCGAAATCTGCAAAAGCCATGACCTTCCCTGCCAGGTCATCGGTCATATCGAAGCTTGCCAGGGCAAAGAAGTTTCCCTCCCGCAAAAACAACTCACAGGCAAAGGCAGTAGCTTCAAACCAGCGTGACGCTGGACCCAGATTTTTCTACCCCTTCGGGGCAAGCAAGAACTGGGTACTATTTTTATTTTGCGTTACTTTTTTTATACATACTGCCAGACGCTTGATGTTTTTATCAATATCCCCAAAAAACCAAATGGACTAAAAAATCGGCTCTTATAAGCCAATTTGATGTGGTTCGGTGTTTTGGCACAAGGCCTGCAGAATCTACCAACATAAACCAATTTTGTTTCAACGGGGAGATTAGGCATGTCTGTGACTGCGAGAAAAGTATTGCTTCAGGTAGGGTATTACGCCGTTCTTATTATGGGGATGTTTGTGTTTGCCAACCCGTCCATTTTTTCCTAGGTAATCGCAACGAGTGGTTTGCTCATTGGGTCCAGCGTCACGCGGGTTTCTCAAACCATGGTTTTTATGACAGAGGGACCGAGGAAGGGAAATTTTTTCTCAAGAAAATAAGGATCATCTCCCGCCTTCCTTGCCTGAAGCTCCTCGGAAAAGAAAATATTCTTAATATCCTCCGGCCTTTTAAATTCTGGCAGGCCGCTCTTTTCAGAGTCCGATTTTTCAGTGCTGAAGGAAGCTCTGATGATTTGCAGTTCGATCAGAATTTTTGCGAAGTCCCCACCTGCCACCGCATCGGCTTTTTTTCTTTGCTCGGGGGTGAGATCATTTAGGCAAGAACATTTTGAGCTTACAGGTTCCATACCTTTATTGACGGCTTAAATCGGGATATCTTGAACCTAAAGTGTCCTTAAAAATGGGAGCAGAACAAACCTATTGATTTTATGTCGTCTATTCCGAGCGGATGTTCCCTGTCTCGGGCAGAGTCCGGTATTCATTGCCCGGAATGGGAGATTGGGATTCCATCTTTTCATGGGCGTGAGCATGACTGTCTTCCGGGAATGTAAACTCATCCGGATTGACGGTATGTGAATATCCATGCATCTGCATTAAAAATAAAAATGCTCCCGCAACAATCAGTCCGTTATTTGAGACGTTACTGATTTGCAGGAAAGACTGAGTGCGCCGCCATTTAAACAGCAGGGCAACCATTAAACATAAAGCACTTATTTGCCCTAACTCAATCCCCAGGTTAAAGGAAAGGATTCGCCATATAATTCCTTCCTCCCCTAAAGGCAATTGCTGAAGCCTTGTGGACAATCCCAATCCGTGAATCAGGCCAAATATAAAAACGGCCCAAGTCAGATTAGGTGACTTTTCAAAAAATTTGCGGAATCCGCCAATATTTTCATACCCGATATAACAAACGCTCAAGGCGATCACGGCATCAATCAAAAAGTAGTTCACGGTAACCCCCATTAAGGTTGCTGTGACGAGGGTTACGCTGTGCCCTATTGTAAAGGCGGTGATGGTCTTGACCACATCCATGAAGGTAGTTAGAAAAAAGACAATGCCAAAGACAAACAAAAGATGATCGTAGCCTGTCAACATATGGGTCGCGCCGATCTCCATGAACTGGAGATTCCCTCCCTGAAGAATCGTTTGCTTTTCTGCTTCTGACATCCCATGCGCATAAGCATAGGTGGCCCCGAACAAAAACAAGGCAACGAAAAATATTTGATTTAAAAAAGTCTTATTCATAGATATCTGGCACTCCCCTTATGTAGAACCTCATTGATGTGGATCAATAAGGAAGCGGTTATCGGCCAATACTATAGTAAAATAACCGGCATAAACAGCAAATATCCATCAGGAGCGGGGTATATTAAAAAATGAGCTTAATGACCGCCAGACCCTCTTCCGCTAAATTCGTTGTGGAAGATCCCTGTTTCCTTGATGTCGATCAACGTCTTGGTTGGCAAAGCCAGTTCGGTAACAACCATCCGCTAAAACTGGAAATTG
>Ga0257127_1000188_pt1 | contig 59777 bp, 41 predicted proteins | sample SI060_135mmetaG_FD_190152 | JGI IMG/M metagenome (GOLD analysis project Ga0257127, IMG submission 190152) | Marine microbial communities from Saanich Inlet, British Columbia, Canada - SI060_135m | ecosystem: Environmental > Aquatic > Marine > Inlet | place: Canada: British Columbia | collected... | reverse complement strand
ACATGTCTCCGTTTATGAAGAATCGTCCATTCATACTTGCATCTTCAGAGACAATTAAGTTTCCATCAATGTTCACAATGTCATTTATTTTCATCAATGATTCCCCCAGACTACTAATGGTAGTATCTCCATTTTTCGCATTGATTGATAATTGTCCAGAATCAGTAATCGACAATGCAACATTGTCAACGCCGGGTATAGCATCTAATGTAAAATGAATACTATTTTGGGCAACATATAAAGAGTTAAATGGAGCACTTGCAGAACCCAATGAATACGTAGAACCAGTTTCGGGTATGATATTATGGGTTATGGTATTCCCATTAACGTATAAATCATTATTAAACGACACGTCGCCACCGACGAATAAACGATCGTTCAAGCTGATATCATCCATAACAGTTGTTCCTGTCAATATGGGAAATGATTTGTCTGCTTTATTTGTGTCTAATAAATTAGAAGAAGCATCCAATTCAGCAAGATGAAGTGTAGCGAGATTCACAGAAGCATCCAATTCGCCACGGTGGATTGTAGCAAGGTTCACAGAAGCATCTAATTCGCCACGGTGGGTTGTAGCAAGATTTACAGAAGCATCTAATTCAGCAAGATGAAGTGTAGCGAGATTCACAGAAGCATCCAATTCGGCGCGATGGGTTGTAGCAAGATTCACAGAAGCATCCAATTCGGCGCGATGGGTATGTGCGAGATTTGCAGATATATCTAATTGTGATAAATGTGTTGTAATATTATCACTTCCCACTATTATTGAATCTTTCACATATAATTTTTTATTGAACGAAGCATCTTGGTCCACAAATAAACGGCCATTTAAAGAAAGATCTTCGGCAACTATTAACGTATAGTCTGTCGTTGTTGTATTAATAATGTATTCACTGTTATAAGAAACTACGCTTAAATTTCCATCAACAATTAAATTTTCTTTAATATAGACATTTTTATTGAACGAAGCATCCTCTGCAGTTAATATACCAGTAAATACCGGAGATTGACTATCTGCTTTTGTAGTATCTAAAACATTGACTGAGACATCTAATTCCCCCCGATGAACAGTGGCCATATTGGAAGACACGTCTAACTGATTTACTGAAACGTCCAACTCTGCACGATGAATGGCAGCAAGATTAGAAGAAACATCTAACTGATTTACTGAAACGTCCAACTCTGCACGATGAATGGCAGCAAGATTAGAAGAAACATCTAACTGATTTACTGAAACGTCCAACTCTGCACGGTGAGTGGCTGCAAGATTGGAAGAAACATCTAACTGATTTATTGAAACGTCTAACTCGGCACGATGAACAGTTGCAAGATTGGAAGAAACATCTAACTGATTTATTGAAACGTCTAACTCGGCACGATGAACAGTTGCAAGATTGGATGAAACATCTAACTGATTTACTGAAACATCTAATTCGGAACGATGAACAGTTGCAAGATTGGAAGAAACATCTAATTCGGAACGATGAGTGGCAGCAAGATTAGAAGAAATATCTAACTGATTTACTGAAACGTCCAACTCTGCACGGTGAGTGGCTGCAAGATTGGAAGAAACATCTAGCTGATTTATTGAAATGTCTAATTCGGCACGATGAGCGGCCGCAAGATTGGATGAAACATCTAACTGATTTACAGAAACGTCCAATTCTGCACGATGGGTGGCAGCAAGATTAGAAGAAACATCTAATTGATTTACAGAAACGTCCAACTCTGCACGATGAGCGGCCGCAAGATTGGATGAAACATCTAACTGATTTACAGAAACGTCCAATTCTGCACGATGGGTGGCAGCAAGATTAGAAGAAACATCTAATTGATTTACAGAAACGTCCAACTCTGCACGATGAGCGGCCGCAAGATTGGATGAAACATCTAACTGATTTACAGAAACGTCCAATTCTGCACGATGGGTGGCAGCAAGATTAGAAGAAACATCTAATTGATTTACAGAAACGTCCAACTCTGCACGATGAATGGCAGCAAGATTGGAAGAAACATCTAACTGATTTACCGAAGCATCCAATTCTACACGATGAGTGGCAGCAAGATTGGATGAAACATCTAACTGATTTACAGAAACGTCCAATTCTGCACGATGGGTGGCAGCAAGATTAGAAGAAACATCTAATTGATTTACAGAAACGTCCAACTCTGCACGATGAATGGCAGCAAGATTGGAAGAAACATCTAACTGATTTACAGAAGCATCTAATTCGGAACGATGGATAGCAGCAAGATTAGAAGAAACATCTAACTGATTTACTGAAACATCTAATTGATTTACAGAAACGTCCAATTCCGCACGATGGGTGGCAGCAAGATTAGAAGAAACATCTAATTGATTTACAGAAACGTCCAATTCCGCACGATGGGTGGCAGCAAGATTAGAAGAAATATCTAATTGATTTACAGAAACGTCCAATTCCGCACGATGAGTGGCCGCAAGATTAGAAGAAACATCTAACTGATTTACTGAAACATCCAATTCCGCACGACGGGTGGCAGCAAGATTGGAAGAAACATCTAACTGATTTACTGAAACATCCAATTCCGCACGATGGGTGGCAGCAAGATTGGAAGAAACATCTAACTGATTTACAGAAGAATCTAATTGGGTTAAATGGGTCGAAATATTATCACTACCGATCGTTATTGAATCTTTTACATACAACTTTTTATTAAATGATGCATCTTGATCTATAAATAGTCGTCCATTTAACGAAAGATCTTCGGCGACTATTAATGTGTAATCAGTAGTTCTAGTATTGATAATGTATTCATTGTTGTAAGAAACCACACTTAAATTTCCGTCAACTGTTAAATTTTCTTTAATATACACATTTTTATTAAATGAGGCATCATCTGCGGTTAATACGCCAGTAAATACAGGATTTTCACTGTTTGCTTTTGTAGCATCTAAAATATTTACAGAAGCATCTAATTCTGCACGATGAGTGGTAGCAAGATTAGAAGATACATCTAACTGATTTACCGAAGCGTCCAATTCTGCACGATGGGTAGCAGCAAGATTAGAAGAAACGTCCAATTCGGCACGATGAGCGGCAGCAAGATTGGAAGAAATATCTAACTGATTTACTGAAACATCCAATTCTGCACGATGAGTGGCCGCAAGATTGGAAGAAACATCTAACTGATTTACTGAAACATCCAATTCCGCACGATGGGTGGCAGCAAGATTAGAAGAAATATCTAACTGATTTACTGAAACGTCCAACTCTGCACGGTGAGTGGCTGCAAGATTGGAAGAAACATCTAACTGATTTATTGAAACGTCTAACTCGGCACGATGAACAGTTGCAATATTGGAAGAAACATCTAACTGATTTACAGAAGCGTCCAACTCTGCACGGTGAGTGGTTGCAATATTGGAAGAAACATCTAACTGATTTACTGAAACGTCCAACTCTGCACGGTGAGTGGCAGCAAGATTGGAAGAAACATCTAACTGATTTACAGAAACATCCAATTCGGCACGATGAGTGGCAGCAAGATTGGAAGAAACATCTAACTGATTTACAGAAACATCCAATTCGGCACGATGAGTGGCAGCAAGATTGGAAGAAACATCCAATTCGGCACGATGAGTGGTAGCAAGATTAGAAGAAACATCTAGCTGATTTACTGAAGCGTCCAATTCGGCACGATGAGTGGCAGCAAGATTGGAAGAAACATCCAATTCGGCACGATGAGTGGCGGCAAGATTAGAAGAAACATCTAGCTGATTTACTGAAACATCTAATTCGGCACGATGAGTGGCAGCAAGATTGGAAGAAACATCCAATTCGGCACGATGAGTGGCGGCAAGATTAGAAGAAACATCTAGCTGATTTACTGAAACATCTAATTCGGCACGATGAGTGGCAGCAATATTGGAAGAAACGTCTAACTGATTTACAGATACATCCAATTCTGCACGATGAATGGTCGCAAGATTGGAAGAAACGTCTAACTGATTTACTGCAACGTCCAATTCTGCACGATGAGTGGCCGCAAGATTGGAAGAAACATCTAACTGATTTACAGAAGCGTCCAACTCTGCACGATGAGTGGCAGCAAGATTGGAAGAAACATCTAGTTTGCCTAAACGAGTCGTTGTAGTGTTCGAAGATGAATCTAATTGTGTTAAATGTTCGGCAATATTATCATTTCCAATAAGCAATGTATCTTCAATATACACATTTTTATTAAAAGACGCGTCGTCATTCACCAGTAATCTTCCGTTCAAAGATAAATCTTCAGCCACAATCAATGTATAATCAGTGGTAGTTGTATTGATAATGTATTCATTATTGTAGGATATCGCACTAATATTACCATCCACAATTAAATTTTCTTTGACGTATACGTTTTTATTAAAAGATGCATCTTCTGCAGTTAATACGCCAGTGAATACGGGATTTTGACTATTTGCTTTTGTAGCGTCTAACTGATTAACAGATACATCCAATTCTGCACGATGAGTAGCTGCAAGATTGGTAGACACGTCTAACTGATTAACAGATACATCCAATTCTGCACGATGAGTGGTCGCAAGATTAGAAGACACGTCTAACTGATTTACTGAAACGGCTAATTCGGCACGATGAGTGTCTGCAAGATTAGAAGACACGTCTAACTGATTTACTGAAACGTCTAATTCGGAACGATGAGTGGTAGCAAGATTGGAAGAAACATCTAACTGATTTACAGAAACGTCTAACTCGGCACGATGAACAGTTGCAAGATTAGAAGACACGTCTAACTGATTTACTGAAACGTCTAATTCGGCACGATGAGAGGTAGCAATATTGGAAGAAACCTCTAACTGATTTACAGAAACGTCCAATTCCGCACGATGGGTGGCAGCAAGATTAGAAGAAACATCTAATTGATTTACAGAAGCGTCCAATTCCGCACGATGAGTGGCCGCAAGATTAGAAGAAATGTCTAATTCAGCGAGATGAAGTGTAGCCAGATTGGATGACACGTCCAATTGAGCGCGATGATCGTTCGCTATATTGGAAAAAACGGTCAATTGATCACGGTGATCAGTCGCTATATTGGATGACACGTCTAATTCGGCACGATGAGTGGCAGCAAGATTAGAAGAAATATCTAACTGATTTACAGATACATCCAATTCTGCACGATGAATGGTCGCAATATTGGAAGAAATATCTAACTGATTTACTGAAACATCTAATTCGGCACGATGAGTGGCAGCAAGATTGGAAGAAACATCCAATTCGGCACGATGAGTGGCGGCAAGATTAGAAGAAACATCTAGCTGATTTACTGAAACATCTAATTCGGCACGATGAGTGGCAGCAATATTGGAAGAAACATCTAATTCAGAAAGACGCGTAGTTGCAACATTAGAAGAAACATCTAATTGATTTATAGATACGTCTAATTGAGCACGGTGATTGGCAGCCAGGTTGGATGACACATCCAATTGAGCAAGATGTTCGCGTGTCAGATTTGATGAAACGTCCAATTGAGCACGGTGTTCGTAAGCCAGATTGGCTGACACGTCTAATTGAGCACGGTGTTCGGCAGCCAGATTGGCTGACATGTCTAATTGAGCACGGCGTTCGGTAGCCAGATTGGATGACGCATCCAATTGAGCAAGATGTTCGCGCGTCAGATTCGATGAAACGTCCAATTGCATTAAATGATCCCCGATATTGTCATTGCCTAATATGAATACATCTTTCACATATAACCCAGCATTCATTGAAACATCATTGGCTACATAGAGACGTTTATTTAATTCAACGTCATCCTTTACAAACATACGACCATTCAGTGATAAATCCTCGGCAACAATCAATGTATAATCAGTAGTTGTTGTATTTATAATAGTTTCATTTTGATATTGTTTAACCGATAAATTGCCTTCCACGATAAGATCTTTCCCAATAACAAGATTATTGTTCATTGATACATCGCCATTCAATATTGATTTTTCATTTACATATATTCCACCATTTAAACACGCATCGTATTGAACAAAAACTCTGGATAAACTTAGATCACCTTGAATATTCACTAAACCATCAGTAAGTAATACCATATCACTGCCAATCTCAGTTCCGCCATTATTCTGCGAAGAAGTCGTTGATACACTCATACCTCCAGTTTGAGCATCTACCGTAATTGAAGCACTTTCACCAGTTGTTTCGCCAAATTCGTCTGTACCTACAAAATTAATTGTGTTTTCACTAATATACAAAGATCGGAATGGTTTTGCGGTGGTACCCAAATCAACTATACTTGATATAGTTGGTATAATATGACTATTAACCGTTATTGTACCATTTACATATAATCCAGCATTCATTGAAACGTCATCGGCGACAAAGAGACGACTATTCAATGAAACATCATTGTGTAAGATGGATTTCTCCATAACATATAATCCAGCATTCATAGAAACGTCGTCGGCGACAAAAAGTCGGCTGTTCAGGGAAACATCATTATGTAAGATGGATTTCTCCATAACATATAATCCAGCATTCATTGAAACGTCATCGGCGATAAAGATGCGACTATTCAAAGATACGTCATTACTTAATATGGATTTCTCCATAACATATAATCCAGAGTTGAAGGTAGCATCGGCACCAACAAAGAGACGACTATCCAGGGTAGCATCGGCGCCAACAAAGAGACGATTGTTCATAATAACATCCTCATCAAATATATTGCTGCCACTACTTATAATAGCATTCGCTGGTATAGAATTGGGATAAATATTATATGGATTCCATGATATATCCCCATTAATTACTATAGTAGAGACATTTAATTCTTCATCTAATGTCGTTATATTTGAATGTTGTTTATAAACGGAAACGCTGCCTGTACCTTTGTATGCAGCTATTGATATAACGGAAGCATCACTACTCATCGCAGTATTACTACCAAATTCAGTACTAATGCCATATCTTGAATATCCATTGCCATTTATATTTACTATGTTATTCCATTGAGAATTTGTATATTCATAATATGAAGCATAACCATAACGGCCCTCAGGTTCATCTTCACTTGTTGCCCCTACTAATAATTTAGTTCCATCTGCACTTAATGCCACGCTAGTACCAAAATTGTCGTCGTAATCTTTACCGAGTATGGTCGATTGAAGTACCCATGTTGAAGTTCCACTATTATATGTAGCTATAAAAACGTGTTCGCCCGTAGTATTGTCTCTAGGGGCACCAATTGCAAGAGTATTACCGTCTGCGCTCATACTTAGTGAATAACCAAAATTGCTTATATTAACACCAGGAACAAAAATAGTATTTTGTATTACCTGTCCATACTGACTCCACGCATTATTAGAATATTTAAATACATTTATTATGTTCGCAGGCGCACTTCCAAACGCAACGATATCGCCAGTCGAATTTATTGCTACTGACCCACCGAATGAAGTAAGTGAACCGACCAATTGATTCCATACATTATTGGAATATTGATATACAATCGAAGTACCATACATAATGGTTGATGCAATAATATCACCAGTATCATTTAATATAGATTCAGAACTCCCCGGTAAAACTTCTCCAAGTTGTGTCCATTCTGAGGTATTGTATTCATAAATCGTCGTATTAGTACTATATTGTGTTATAGCAATTCTATTACCACTATCATTTAAACTAATATGAGCAGTAGATGTACTTGACAAATCAATCGTGCTATGAGAAACCCAAATATCATTCACATTTTCATATATTATTATGCTTCCTGAATCTTTATATGCTAAAATAGTACCCGAACCACTTAATGTGCATCCTCCTGCTAGATAAATTCCGCTGAATGTATTTTGTAAAGCATAATTAGTTTGTTGAGTATTAGTAAAATTTCCACTTGAACTAGTTGTAGTATCTAAATTATCTATACGGGTTTCTATATCATTTACAGAAACATCTAATTGATTTATAGATACATCTAATTCCGCACGGTGAGTGGCAGCAAGATTGGAAGAAACATCTAACTGATTTACTGAAACGTCCAATTCCGCACGATGAGTGGCAGCAAGATTGGAAGAAACATCTAACTGATTTACAGAAACGTCCAATTCAACACGATGAGTGGCAGCAAGATTGGAAGAAACATCTAACTGATTTACAGAAACGTCCAATTCAACACGATGAGTGGCAGCAAGATTGGAAGAAATATCTAACTGATTTACAGAAGCATCTAGTTCTGCGCGGTGAGTGGCAGCAAGGTTGGAAGAAACATCTAACTGATTTACTGAAGCATCTAATTCCACACGATGAGTGGCAGCAAGATTGGAAGAAACATCTAACTGATTTACTGAAACGTCCAATTCCGCACGATGAGTGGCAGCAATATTGGAAGAAATATCTAACTGATTTACTGAAACATCTAATTCGGCACGGTGAGTGGCAGCAAGATTGGAAGAAACCTCTAACTGATTTACTGAAACGTCTAACTCGGCACGATGAACAGTTGCAAGATTAGAAGAAACATCTAATTGATTTACAGAAACGTCCAACTCTGCACGATGAATGGCAGCAAGATTGGAAGAAACATCTAACTGATTTACTGAAGCATCTAATTCTGCACGATGAGCGGCAGCAAGGTTATAAGAAATATATAATTGATTTACTGAAACATCTAATTCCACACGGTGAGTGGCAGCAAGATTGGAAGAAACATCTAACTGATTTACTGAAACATCTAATTCCGCACGATGAGTGGCAGCAAGATTAGAAGAAACATCTAACTGATTTACAGAAGCATCTAATTCGAGAGCAACATTAGAAGAAACGTCCAATTGGGCTAAATGATCACCTATATTATCATTTCCTAATATTAATGCATCTTTTACATACACATTTTTATTAAAAGATGCGTCGTTATTTACCAGTAATCTTCCGTTCAAAGATAAATCTTCCGCTACAATCAATGTGTAATCAGTAGTTGTTGTATTGATAATATATTCATTGTTGTAAGAAACTACACTCAAATTTCCGTCAACTGTTAAATTTTCTTTGATATACACATTTTTGTTAAATGAGGCATCATCTGCCGTTAATACGCCTGTAAATACCGGATTTTGACTGTTTGCTTTTGCAGCATCTAAAATATTTACAGAAGCATCTAGTTCTGCACGGTGAGTGGCAGCAAGATTGGAAGAAACATCTAACTGATTTACTGAAGCATCTAATTCCGCACGATGAGTGGCAGCAAGATTGGAAGAAACATCTAACTGATTTACAGAAACGTCCAATTCAACACGATGAGTGGCAGCAAGATTGGAAGAAATATCTAACTGATTTACTGAAACGTCCAATTCTGCACGATGAGTGGCAGCAAGATTGGAAGAAACATCTAACTGATTTACAGAAGCATCTAATTCCGCACGATGAGTGGCAGCAAGATTGGAAGAAACATCTAACTGATTTACTGATGCATCTAATTCTGTACGATGAGTGGCAGCAAGATTGGAAGAAATATCTAACTGATTTATTGAAACGTCTAACTCGGCACGATGAACAGTTGCAAGATTGGAAGAAATATCTAACTGATTTACAGAAACGTCTAATTCTAAAAGATGTGAATTGTCAGAACTAGACGTTGTTAGTAATTGATTAACAGAAACATCTAATTCAGAAAGACGCGTAGTTGCAACATTAGAAGAAACATCTAATTGATTTATAGATACATCTAATTCAGCAAGCTGAGTAGCAGCAATATTGGAAGAAATGTCTAATTCAGCGAGATGAAGTGTAGCCAGATTGGATGACACGTCCAATTGAGCGCGATGATCGTTCGCTATATTGGAAAAAACGGTCAATTGATCACGGTGATCAGTCGCTATATTGGATGACACGTCTAATTGACTGCGATGATCAGCAGCCAGGTTGGAAGAAGTATCCAATTGAGTGCGATGATCAGCAGCCAGGTTGGAAGAAGTATCCAATTGAGCGCGGTGTTCGGTCGCCAGATTGGAAGAAATGGCTAATTCGCCACGATGGATAGCAGCCAGGTTGGAAGAAGTATCCAATTGAGTTAAATGGACGGCCACATTATCATTTCCAAGAAGCAATGTATCTTCAACATACACGTTTTTATTGAAAGATGCGTCGCCGTTGACTAATAATCTTCCATTCAAAGATAAATCTTCTGCCACGATCAGAGTATAATCCGTCGTAGTTGTGTTGATAATGTATTCATTGTTGTAAGAAACAGCACTAATATTACCATCAACAATTAAATTTTCTTTGACATATACATTTTTATTGAAAGACGCATCCTCTGCAGTTAATACGCCAGTAAATACAGGCGAATCATTGTCTGCGGAGGTTGCTTCTAAATTATCTATACGGGTTTCTATATCATTTACAGAAACATCCAATTGATTTATAGATACATCTAATTCGGAAAGGTGTATAGTTGCAACATTCGCAGAAACATCTAGTTGGTTAACAGATACATCTAATTCATAAAGGTGTATAGTTGCAACAGTATCAGAAACTTCTAGTTGATTAATAGATACATCTAATTCAGAAAGATGCGTAGTTGCAACATTAGCAGAAACATCTAGTTGATTCATAGATACATCTAGTTGATTCACATATACATCTATTTCAGAAAGACGTGTATTCGCAACGTTCGAAGAAACATCCAATTGGTTCACTGATATATCTAATTCAGCCAACCCAACACTAGCAACATTTGCAGAAACGTCTAATTGATTGATAGATACGTCTATTTCCGAAAGGTGTGCAATTGCAACATTAGTTGAAACATCTAATTTATTAGCAGAGACATCCAAATTAGAAAGATGTGTACCAATATTATCCTCTTTTAAAATAAGTGATTCGTTGATATAAACCTGATTATTAAAAGAAACATCGCCCGCTACAAACAGACGTTTTAACAATTGAGCATCAGATTCTCCAAATGCGGCTTCTCTATTTACTTCAAAATCTTCATCATAACTAAAAATATCGCTAATCTCTAGTTCTTCCTGTTGTTTACCATTAATAATATATCCACTTTGTTTACTATAATTTAACCAATCATTAAGAGTAAATTCAGTAAGTGCAACTTTCCCTATAGTATTACCATAATTCAATACATCTGGTTCAATTATACCAACTCTAAATAAGCTATAAGGAACTATATTAGTAAAACGTTTTTTAATTTTCATAACATTATTACTAATATCAATCTTGTTCTGATCACCTACCCATAACGAATTATCAGACAAAAATAAATGACGTATTTTGTATTCTGCAGATCCTAAATCATATTGAGCATTTGAATTAGGTAATATATGGCTACCCATACGAAGTATATCATTAAATGCAACTTCTCCGTTAAAAGATGAATCTCCTACAACAAACAAACGTTCATTCACTAATATATCGTTATCTGCAGTTACCAGCCCAGTGAAGGTAGGGTTGTTATTTGTAGATGTAGTTGTTTCTAAATTTGTTAATCTACTATTAGTATCGTTAGCAGAAACATCCAATGAATTTATTGAACTATCTATGATAAGAAGATGCGAACCTATATCATCATTGTTTAATGTAATAGAATCTTTTACATATAAATTTTTATTAAATGATACATCTCCTTCTGTTATGAGGTTTGAATCATTTCTGATTGTTAGATCACCTCCACTTATGTCTACAAATCCTTTAACGTAGATGGATTTGAAACAATTCGCGTTTTGAGATAAGTCCAACCATTCAGACATTATCCTATAATTATCCACTAGATTATAATCTACAGAAAATCCTATATCTTCTAAAAATCCGAGTGTTATTCTACTTAACGGAGTTGAAGACGGTGTTCCGTCTAACCAACCTGTCATCAACTCTGCATTCAGACCAGGGTGTAAAACACCATTTATATATCGTGTATTCGCAGAAACAGTGCCCTCATTCCCCTCTTCTGGATGAACATTCTCAGTACCAATTGATCCGTTGTCTTCTATTGGTATACCAACAATATCGTCTTTCATAAAACTTAAATAAGATTTATATTGATTTACTGCATTTGTACCTGCATAATAATATTTCGTTTCATCATTATCTAGATAAGCGACGATTGGCGCATTTTCTACGTTCCAAAAAGTACCAATGCCAAGAATATGCCCTAATTCGTGCATTATTACGTGGTAATAACTAGATTGCCCATCTTCTCTAATGTCTGTTTTCATTGTTTCAATATAACTCTTATTTAGTGTTAAATTACCATTTTGTGGAAATACATTACCAAATGTATATGTTCCAAAATAATATGCACTTTGCACTGATGCCCCTCCTAAACTTCCGTCTTCGAGAGTTTCTATATTAAATGAAACCGTAATCGTATAATTATTATTAAATCTGCTATCCGGTATAACCAATTCGTCCCAATGATTAAATGCCGCATTTATAATATTATAATCATCTGTATCCATAATGTAATCAGTATCATTGGTAATTGTATATTGAAATAAACTATTTGTCGAATAATAACTCATTGTTCATATATTATGTCTTATATTTTTCAATATGCAAAACAATATAAATATATATTCTGATTGAAATACATCTATATGGAAAAAATTCAAAAATTAAATGATTTGAGAAGTCAAATCGAGAGTATGGAAAAACACCATCAGGTAGAGATCTTAAAAATATTATCAAAACAATTGTGCAAAATCAATGAAAATAAAAGTGGCGTCTATGTAAATATGTCATTCTTAGAAGAAACCATAGTAGACGAATTATATGAATATATTTCCTATGTGAAAGAGCAAGAAGAAAATTTAATTACAACTGAATATCAAAAAAAAGAGTTCAGGGACTCATATTTTGTAGAATATAATGGTAAAGAAGATAAAGATAATACGGCTATTACATACAGCATAACTGATAATAAATGACAACCTATTTATTCGAAAAAATATTTCAACCGATAGTTTTATCAAATGATAATTTATACGATGAAATCGCTCCGTTGATGTTATCAAAAGAAACAACAAATAACGAAAACACAAAACGGTTTATAGAACAAAATAAAATTCAAACAAATACGATTGATGAAATAAAAAATAACGAAATAATTTCGCAAGAATGCATTACACCGGAGTTCAAAACCCCCAATCAAAAAAACACCCTGTTTTGGTGTATGTATATTGCCAAAAATGGTTATGATGAATATAAACAAATAAAAGATAATCACGGATCTTTACAGATAGATATCCAACGAAAAATAATAGAATATATCGAAAAAAACAAGACGTTATTGAAGGAATTGAATATTCGTATTACAAATATAAAAATACAAGAAATTATGTCGGAGTTATCTACCATTTTTCACAAAACCGACATATATGTATTATACGCGATTGTAGTATATTATCATATAAACATTATATTAATGCACCCGAGCGAAGAATATTATCTAGAAATATTTTCTGACACAGTATCCAATGAAGTCCCCTTATATTTAATACGGAAAGATCAAAAGAATAATTATCATCTAAAAGAATCCGCACTTAGTGTGGATGACTACGTCGGGTTGAAAGAAACGAAATTTCAATTATACAATCATTTAAAACCACTGAAGGCAATCTCAGCCTACAAGGTATCTGAATTGCAAGATATTGCAGATAAATTAGAGATAGATGTTCATTCAAAAAAACGATCAAAAAATGAATTATACAACGACATTAGCCAAATTACAAAATGGGACTAACCCGGAAAAATTGATTCTTTTCGAAATGAAATAGAAAATAATATATTAAATATATATACAAGTTAATATATTATGGACGCACAGGATAAAATAGTATCGGAAAAAAATCGTGGCGTTGATAAAAAAGAAGGATTTGAGAATATCGTAGAACAATATTTAGAAAGTAATCCAACAATGAAAACAAATCATAAAACCAATGAACTTGAAATTCGTTTTGGGACCAACCCCCGAATTTCAAAACCGATTACTAAAATAGACTATGACAACGTGATTCAACAATTATATTCTTGTGGTTTCAAAACTACATATATGAAGGGTATCCAAATACTAAGAATTCAAAATGAATATACGGATAAAAGAACTGGTAAAACTAAAATGTCAAATATTCGCGCTGAAATCAATGGATTGGATTTGATACAGGAATATTGTAAAACAAATAGTTTACAAAAAATAGTTGATATGCCGTCTACCACGTTTAATAAAATTAAATTTACGCAAAAACTGCCAGCGTTCACTAAACGCGGGGAGATCATTAATAAATTAGATATGGAAGATTTCAACTTTCGCGTTTCGTTTCAAACCGAACAAGATCATCATACGCGTACAAATTTAGCTAGAGATATATTGTCTCGATGGGACGACTCGTTGAAGTTTTTCAGATTAATGAACCGTGTTCAATTCGTACACGACGAATATCCAGTATTTGTTGATATGAGTATTGTTCGTACATCTAAAAAAATGGACAATGTACCATTATATAAATATACCATTCAAGAAGCCAATGTTTTCAACAATGTAGAACATTACGAAATTGAAATTGAAATTGATGGTAAACGGGTTGGCGCAGGTACCCAATATAATACACCAAAAAAATTAACTGATATGCTGCGAAAATGTATTCGTATGGTATTATGCGGGTTGCAAGGAAGCGCCTATCCAATTTCATATAGAGAAAAAAATGTTTTATTACAATCATATTTGCAAATAATTCGCGGCGAACAATATCAAGGTATTCGTACGGTTCAAACTAAGGATTTCATTGGACCAAGTTCGTATACATTGCAAACTGAAAATCTACTAGAAAACGCCGATGACCAAAATATACCTAACTTAAGGAAAAATTATACAGTAACGGATAAAGCGGATGGAGATAGAAAATTGTTGTATATATCAAACGATGGGCTTATTTATTTGATTGATACGAATATGAATATTATATTTACGGGCACTAAAACGGATAATAAAAATTTGTACGAAAGCGTATTAGACGGCGAACATATCAAATATGATAAACATAATAATTACCTGAATTTGTATGCAGCCTTCGATGTATATTATATAAATAAAGAATCTGTCCGCGGGTTTGATTTTATAAAAACAATGCAAACCGACGATAATGAGGTTGACGAAAATAAGTATCGATTGAAAATATTATACGATTCAATAAACGAGTTAAATCCCTATTCTATCTTTGATAATGCACATAAAAAAGAAGTGAAAGCAAATATGAATGAAAAGAAAACACCTTTAAAAATAGTATGTAAAGAGTTTTATAACGATATTGGAAATAATTCTATCTTTGACGGATGTATGAAAATATTATCAAATATAAAGGATGGCTTATATGAATACAATACTGACGGTCTAATTTTTACACCTTCAAATTTACCAGTAGGTGGCAACATAGTCGGAGGTCAGCCAGGACCTACATATAAAACCACGTGGGATTACTCGTTCAAATGGAAACCTGCTGAATATAATACAATTGACTTTTTAGTATCAATGAAAAAGGATAAAACAGGAAAGGATGAAATTCATAATATATTTCAAGATGGACAAAATATGGTAGGATCCCAAGATATTCTTCAATATAAGACTGTTATATTACGTTGCGGGTTTGATGAAAAAAAACACGGGTATTTAAATCCGTTCAATGATATAATAAACGATACCATACCCACTGGCGACAAAATGTCGGACGAATCTACGTATAAACCAGTTCCTTTTCAACCAACTGACCCTTATGACAAAAATGCTTCTATTTGCAATATAGAATTAAAAAAAGATGGACTGAAGCAATATATGCTGACCGAAGAAGGTGAGTATTTTGAAGAGAATATGATTGTAGAATTCAAATACGTATCTTCCAATGAAGATGGATGGAAATGGATTCCATTGAGAGTGAGATACGATAAGACAAGCGATTTATTGAATGGGAAAAGAAATTTTGGTAATGCATATCACGTGGCAAATAGTAATTGGCATTCAATACACAATCCTATATCTGAAGAAATGATTACTACCGGTAAAAATATTCCAGAAATTGTTCATAATAACGATGTATACTACAATAGATCTACGATGGAAACATCTACTCAACCTTTGCGCGACTTTCATAATTTATATGTAAAATCAAAACTTATAACCAGCGTAGCAAATCGAGGAGATACCCTCATTGATTACGCAGTCGGAAAAGGAGGCGATTTATCAAAATGGATTAAATCAAATCTGAAATTTGTATTTGGAATTGATATTTCAAAGGACAATATTATGAATCAGATGGATGGCGCGTGCAGTCGTTATTTGAATATGAAAAAAAAATATAATAAAATGCCCAATGGAATTTTTGTACACGGCGATAGTGGAAAAAACATAAGAGACGGATCTGCTTATTATACAGAAAAGGATAAAGAAATATCGAAGGCAATATTCGGTGCGGGACCCAAAGACTCTGCTATAATTGGGAAAGGCGTCTATAAAAATTATGGAATGGCGGAAAGTGGATTTCAAATAAGTTCTTGTCAATTTGCGGTACATTATTTCTTCGAAAATGAGAAAACAATTCACGACTTTGTAAGAAATATTTCAGAATGTACAAAAGTAAACGGTCGATTCATTGGAACATGTTATGATGGAAATAAGGTATTTAATTTGTTGAAAAATAAAAAGAAAGAAGAAAGTGTCGCATTTTTCAAAAATACACATAAGATATTTGAATTGACAAAAATGTATGATCAAACTGGATTTCCAGACGACGAGGCATCGTTAGGTTATGGTATTAATGTTTACCAAGAAACAATTAATAAAGTATTTCGCGAATATTTGGTGAATTTTAATTATTTGACTCGACTAATGGAAGATTACGGGTTTGTATTGATAACCCAAGAAGAAGCTACTCAAATCAACTTACCTTCGTCCACCGGATTATTTTCTGAATTGTTTAATCATATGGAAAATGAATTAAATATTCAACCAACAAAACGGGCGGATTATAAACAAGCATTTAAAATGTCTTCTGAAGAAAAAAATATATCGTTCTTGAACCGGTATTTCGTATTTAAAAAGATTAGAAATGTAGATGCTAAAAAAATGTCGGAAATTATAAAAAAACAACAGACAATTATTGATAATAACGACGAGCAAATCGTTGAAGAAATAATAGAAAATTCAAAAATACAAGAGAAGCCTGAAAAAATGAAGGTGAAAAAGACAAAAAAAAAGATAACATTGAAAACATATGACACAGTTGAATAAATATATATATTTTATATTTATTACCAAGGGCGTAAATACAAGATGTAGTTTAGAATTATGAAAAAGTGTAAATGATATAAACATTGCGAATGTATTAATAATAACGAAAAATATGAGTTATTATTTATTACCCAAAACAAACCAATATATATACAAATATATAGATATATCTACAACAAAAGAATCGCCAGCTCCCTGCATTTCTCAATCTTTATCACATTATTTATATGGACTCAAACAAAAATTGGAATTATGTGAAAAGGAATGGGATATTCATAAAAAATATACAAATCCTTATGAATATGTTCATACTATTATTCCCAATAAAAAGAAATGTGTGTCCAGATATAAACCATTATCTAGATCATATTTCAAGATGATCGAAATGCTTAATATATTTGACATACGTTTTGACGAAACCCCCATTTTTTCATTTCATTTGGCAGAAGGACCGGGCGGCTTTATAGAAGCATTAGTAAATACTCGAAAGAATAAAAATGACAAATATATTGGGATCTCTTTGTTAGATAATAAAAACGATAACAACGTACCCGCTTGGAAAAAAAGTGAGTATTTTTTGAAAAATAATCCGAATGTAGTTATCGAACACGGTAAGGACAATACGGGTAATATCTTGTCATTGGATAATTTTGTATATTGTAAAAATAAGTATGCAAACACGATGAATATCATCACGGCAGATGGTGGATTTGATTTTTCAATCGATTTCAATAATCAAGAAATAAGTATAACAAAGTTGCTCTTTGCACAAATATCGTATGCAATTGTATTACAAAAAAAGGGAGGTTGCTTCATTTTGAAAATATTTGATTGTTTTATGCAACACAGTATCGATATTTTGTATATTTTATCATCATTCTATGAAAAAGTATATGTAATAAAACCAAATACAAGTAGATATGCGAACTCCGAAAAATATATTGTTTGTAAAAATTTCATTTATTCATCTCAAGAACATTATTACGAATACTTTTATAATACATTCAAACAAATGATACAAATGGAAAATGAAACTTTTATTTCCCGGTTTTTGAAGACACCGATATCTAGCTTATTTTCAACAAAGTTAGAAGAATATAATGGTATTTTTGGGCAACAACAACTCGAGAATATTCATCATACCATTAATTTAATTGATACTCAAAATAATCAAGATAAAGTTGATACATTGATCAAATCAAATATACAAAAATCCACGGTATGGTGTTCAAAATACAATGTTCCTTCTAATTTTCAATCTCATATATTGCATAATTCAACATAATATCATTAAAAATGTATACATTATTGAATACATTTTTTAATTATCATCAGATTCGTCTTCTATATCCCAATCATCGCACGTATAACCATTATTTTTGAAATATTCCTCCATATCTTGAAAGCACCACGTACATAAAGTTTTTTCTTCTGCTGGACTTATGCTTCCAGTAGATTTGGCTTCCATGTCACAATTATAACCATTATTTTTGAAATATTCCTCCATATATTGAAAGCATCGGGTAAATAAAGTTTTTTTTTCTGCGGGATTTATACATTCTCCTTTGTAAACTATATGAATAGAATTCTTATAGCAATCTACATTATTTTTACATTCATCGCATTCTACATATCTATCATCTTGTGTCTCGTTGCCGTTCATATAAAATATAACATACATATATTTTATATCATTATAAATATCGATTTGTTATTGAATTAAATTTGGTTTTTTATACTATATACATCGCAGGTTTCCATATTATCTGTGTGTTTGCGAAATGTAGGTGTTTTCTTTAATGGATAACCAATCTTATCTTTAATCGTATATCCATTCGCAGGAACACCATATGCTAATGCATTTGCCACCGATTGTCCCAATGCATTTCTATACGATGCCGCGGAATTAGTTATTGCATTATACCGTTTTCGTGTAATTACATCACCAGAAGACACTGCTCCTTGTTGTCCATATTGCGGATTATTGGGCTTGTAAAATAATTTTTTATAGCTAGGTTGTAAACCGGGGGGTACGGTAGATTCAAATGTCTGAAATGTTAAACCTGTATTCGCGGTTTGGCTTGTTGGATAGTTTCCGGTTGTTATTCCAGTTGCAGTTTGAATAATATTAGCTGGTATACTAAACTGAGGAAATAAAGGTGCACTACTTGCTGGTTTTGTCCAAGTAGCATTTATTGGTACTTGGTATTCGGTGTTCGGATGTATACTATCGTCTGTACGAAATGTTTGCAATTGTACAACATCGGCATTATTGTCATATGTAAGGTTCAACAAAAAGGTAAGTACATCCCTATAGGGGTCTGGGTTCAACCCAACCTGTCGTTTTGTGTAATAATGATGATTACTTATCATAGCTGTTTTCAATAAATCGTTTATTTCACCCACGTGATAATAACCACTTGGAATACTAACATCAACGGTGGTTGCGTCAATCCATATATAACTGATAGATGCTCCATCTGCTATAAAATATTTCTTACAATGATTAGAACTATTGGGCGAATATAAATTATTAGACGATAAACTAGAACCCGGTTTGGCAGTTGCATCACCACTGCGAATATAATTATATTGATTTTGTTTAAATGTTAAACTTCGACTGGCTAAATATTGCTGAGAAGAAGTATAATATGTATGTGTATCGCGCGATGTATCAGCGATTTTTTTAATCATACCACTACTTCTAACCCGTCTTCTTGCGTTTTCTTCAGGCGATAAAATAACACTACAATTTTCGTATGTCTCGCAAGAATTATTTGGTACAGTGTTATCAATTGTATTTACTAAACCATATTTATTCGTCGATGAGCTATTATTAATTGTCCCATTTGGTCTATTGAATATATCTATTTTGGTTGACGTACGTACATTACAATTTGAAATGTCTGTGGAAACGATTTCTCTGCGATAAATTTTCAATGGATTTGCTCGAAATTTTAAATATTTTGAATTAGGTTCATCGTTTACTTGATTTTTTCGGATAAATGATTGTATTTGATCAAAAGTTTGGCCTTTCCATTGAACTAGAGGAATTTTATTCATTTGAACTATTGCTGACATATAAACTATACTATATATATATAGATTTATTATATAGATAAACGAAATAAATAGTTATTTATTATAGTAAATATCTTTATAATTATGAATTTTTCAATAAATACAAATTGCTTTACTATCAATAATGTATCATTTATGGATTCAAAACAAAATATTGTCATGGACGGGTTATTTACAAAAATTAATTATTTATCAAACTGGTTTACGATGAATAGTATATTTTTGAATATTCCCATCGAATCAAAAAAAATATTTACTGATGATCGATGTATTATTGTTTTTGATCCGTATGCTATTATTAATTTGCCCATAATCAAATTGTTTACTACAATAGAGAATGAATTGCTAGATTATTATTGCTATAGTAAACAAAAAAAACTTAAAAAGAATCTAATGTTATCTAAACAATTATATAATGGTAATTTGAAATTAAATATTGACAATAATAGCGAATCATTTACTAAAGATACAAAAATACTTATAAAAATATCAGGTATATGGGAAACAGCCGATGGAATCGGGATTACATACAAATTGTTCCAAGGAAATACGGTCATCAATTGTTTAAAATAAATAAATCATTTTTTTTGTATTTTCAATGAATAACTGTAGGTTATTTGTTTGTATTTCGACTGGGGGGTCTTGATAAATTGGGGCAAGTTGATTATTTTTTTGTCGGTGTAGATAAATTTTATCCATTATATAAATTTTATAAACATTATTATAAATTATACCAGACATTAATGGAAAGAACATTGAATTATTATCAATAAAAGTTTGTATGGTTTCTTGGTGCATATTCGGTATAGATAGAGTTTTTGAAGAAATATTATTCTCAACAAATATGTCTAAGACCGCGTCTTTCGTCAAAATAGTATAAGTTTCGATTTCTTCTTTTATGACATTATGCATTTGTTGTAATGTGAAATCATTATCAACAAATATATATATAGGCTTGCTCGTGGTATTAATAATCTCAAATGTAAGTTTCATAATTGTTTCAATATTATGAATATAATAATATTGAAATCTATCAATTTTTCACAATAATGACATCTTCATTATTGGGTTTCTACGATTAGAGTTGAATGGTACATTGCCATTTCTAAAATCGTGTTCTTTATTTAATTCAGGACTCGAATTATGAGGAACTTTAAAATTAATTACATTAACAAACCCGGTTTTCCGATCGTACTCAAATTGTAGATCACGAATAGTATGAAATCCATCGTTAATTTTTTTGACATATTTCATGTATTCGTTTTTATTAACTGTCCGGGTTTCTTTGTCATTTTTATGCATAATATGACTATCAAAAATTTTATAAAAAATACTTCTATCTATGTTCAACTTAGCTGATTGTACGCGTGTTTGAAATGCGTTGTCTTCATATCCCCACGCCCATAAATTTGGAAAACCCTTTGTTTTTTCAAAATCACACGCTTTGATTGATACTATACCTCCTAATGTAAAATTAAATCCATAAAAGTGTTTTACATTACCTTCTATAGTATCATAATCCAATACATTTTTATTATGAGGCATTGTATCTACATCATTGAATACAAGCGTAATATGCTCATAGTCATTGGGATACAGTTGCTTTATGAATAAGAATCCTATATTTTTCATTGCTCCTCGATTAAATTCGCGATCATCACACTGATGCATATAAAAAATTATATATTCCGACTCTTGATAATCGCTCATTATCATTTTCATATGTTCTTTAAATACTAACATATCTTCTTTACGGTCTCTATATGGTACGATGAATATTATTTTAGGTATATTATGTTCACGAATTAATAATTGGATATTTTTTTTTTCCATTTTAATATAATTCAACTATATTTTTAAAATTATATGTTTACGTACAACGTTATGTTTTACAACCATATTTATTAAGGATTTGAGTTGGTAGTAATTGCAGTTTCATTGATTCTAATTTCTTAAAACACTTATTAATTGTTACTTCGCTTACACCACATATATTCTTGATATCTGTTTTTGTTATTTCCAATGAACAATTCGTGGAAACAAAATATACGATACCTGCAGCAATTGCGTGAGGAATATTATCCGTAATCATATTGTTTTTTTCTATTTTTTTTGCAATGAAATTACTTAATTTAATCAATTCTTGATTCATATTCAAACGACTACAATACCTATCTATAAAGGAACTCGGTAAAGTAATCACTAAATCTACTTGTTTGTCTGGATCTACGTTTCTTTCCATATTATGGACTATACTTACGGCCATTGTACACCCACTGGTTGCACTTGCTTTGTCTAAATAAAATATTTCAGCGATTTCGTGTGATGTTCTTGGACATCCATTAATTCGACAAGACAAATAAATAGATGCTGCTTTAATACCGTCCCGATTCAATCCCCTAAACATCTTTTGTTCCGAAATATCTTTATGAATCACCATTGCATCATCTATAAATATTTTTGATATTCCAGCATTTTGTGCCATTGTTGTAATAAACTGAAATTCATCATACAATGATTTTTCTTTATGTGGCATAGATTGCCATTCTAACCATTTTCTTATTTTTTTCATTTCATAAGAAGATTTATTATTACATATTATTTTACATCCATATGACGATTGTACAAGCAATGGATTGATCGGATTACCACACCTCGATGGGTCATTTGTATTTTTATCGTCAGCGCCATAATAACGCCACTCTGGTGAATAATCTAAAATATCTTTGTAGATAATTCCACAATTCGCATTGGTACAAGTAGGGAATCCATCTTCCATAATTGTCAAATACGAGTTGCAGGCGTTGCATGAATTTTCATCTTTAGGCGTTGAATATACACACTCTATTTGTTTAGCTTTATCTAATTCTATTTTATCATTTTTGAAAATATTCCATAAATGTTTTTTATTTACACGCTGTTTATCACTTGGACGTTTTTTCTTTGTTTTTTTATCAATTATTTTAGTTGACTCTTTTTCTTTTTCAACTGAATTATTTTTGACCTTTTCCATAAATTCATCATATTTATCTTGAGGAACATTGATATGGTATAAAATACCGGTATTAACCATTTTTTAAAACGTAATTTATCGTATATTATTATCAATTTTTTTATATCTATATATCAAACGAACACGATAATTATCAGCAATGATAAAAGTACTTGCCAAAGCAGCGGCAGCCAACGTATTAAAAGAAGTGGAAATCATAAAAACTAACGATGTATTGGATGAAACTACGGATAAAGAATGGCGTACAGCAGCAAATATAGCAATTGATAGTATTTGTAGCTACATTCGCAATGGACCAGAATCTAAATGCGGTATGATAGAAACTGGGTATGGTAGCGAACCTTCAATAAATCCAGATGACGAATTAAATAAAAGAGGTATGAAAATGTTAAAAAGATTTTTCGAATCCGCTCCAGATAAATATAAATTTTATCAAATGGTTTCCAATTATGAAGATGAAAAGAAAACAAAAAAACAAATGAATGGCGGTAAGTACACATCTGGTCCTGGAAAATCAGGCGGAAATAGTGAAACAATCACATCTCCGACAGAAGAAGCTGCTGCTGGTGGTGATCCTGCCCAAATTGCTGCAGATAAAGCCGAAGAAGTGGCTGCTGCGGCGGATGTTGGTGACCAAAAGGCTACCGAGGATGCTGCTGCTGCACTTACGGCTGCTACTGATGCGGGTGGCGATGCTGATACTGGACATATGGGTGCACTTACTAATGCTGCTGGTGCTGCTACCGCTGGTGCTCAAACTGCTGCTGGTGCTCAAACCGCTGCTGCTGATGCGATGAGTGCACTTACTCCTGATGTAGGTGGCGATGCTGCTACTGAGGCGATGGGTGCACTTACGAATGCGGCTGGTGCTGGCGGTATAGATAATATACTTACAGGGATCACTGTAGATAGAAAAATCTCAGACATAACCAGTAGCGAGATCACTACGGTGTGGAGTACAAACGTAGCTAAACATATAGGTTGCAGTAAAGAATTACACGAAAGATTATTGTATCTCATCAATGTTATATTTACGGCAACCGAAGAGGCGTTAATCGATGATTTTAAAGATATATTTGAAGAAATTATGAAAGAACAACTCACCTATTCAAAACAAAAGATAAATAATGAAAGAATGAGATTTCATTCAAAGCATTTGGGTTATTTTACAAAATTGTTGAATCAAACGGATGAAAAATTATTAAAAGATACTTTAAATGGATATGTAAAACTGTTGGCTGATTATTACGAATACTTATTAGTTGATGAAAAAATGAACCTTAGAACAGACGGTTCGGCAAATAGTAAAATACGAAGTTTTTTAGACAAGGTCGATGAAGAAAATAAAGAATTATTAAATAAAGAAATCAATAAATTGTCAAATCAGTACATTGAATTCAAAAATGAATTTGGTGTATCTGAAATGGAATTTGTAAAACTAAAGACCGATAAACCTTTGAGTTTTTATGACCGTATATACAATATCAGCGTACCTAGATCATTTCAGAAGAAGAAGAAAACAAATGGTGGTAAAGGAAAAAAACGAAAATTCACAAAAAAACGATATATTAAATCAAAACGCAACACCACAAAATAAATGATAAATAGTTGTATAATTACTTATCATTTTTATTTATTTATAGATGTTTCTTCTTTTTGACCGTCTTATTTTTATTTTTATTCTTTTTAACAACACAAACCGAATTAAATAAATGATCAAAAAGTTCTGTTTCCAAAATACCAACTTCTTTCATTGTAGTAATATTATGAGAACCTCCCGTTTGATTTAAACCTACACTATCCATAATTAAACCAGTAGGTATATATAAACCATTCAACGGTTCTACAAATTTGAATAAATTATTTTCAGTATTCTGGGAACTTAAATGTGTATTAATAGAAATTCCACCACCTCGCATTTCATTATTTTTGTCTTTACAACCACAATCAAAAGAGAACATTATTATAAATTATAGATATAATATAATCATTTATGTTTATTATTCATTTTTAATTAATTTTTTATCTATGTTTCGTCGAATATCCGAAACTGTTTGTATATCTCTATGGTCTTTCATATATTGTATTATGAAATCAACCTGTTTTTTATCTGTAATTAGTTCTCCTAAACAATTCTCTACATACCCATAGGTAAGAGGCGAATACTCTTTTTTATCATAAAACGATAGCGTTCCGTCGCTAATATAAATTTTATTTTTCTGCATATTTTTATTATGAACATAACCACAAATATTCTTTGTTAAATGGGTTTTTAGTTCTCTTATTTTTTTCGTTTTCTGGTTTATCATTTTCATTTGTTCATCAATTGCTACCCACTGACGAATATAATCAATGAGTTCGTCTTTTGTTTCGATATCCTTCATTATACTAATTATAAGGAAAAATATATAAATTTTTGACGTCATTATATTCAACTTTCCTTGAATATAATCAAATTCCTAAATACCTATACAAATTTCATCATTTTAGTACCACATTTAACACAATTGCCCTTTAACGCATTGCGATTATTCTTTGTCTTTGTTGGGTTAGGGGTCTTCATTGTACGTTTAGCCTTACATTTTAAACAATATGCAATTACTTGTTGAGAATTTTTGACTGTGGTTCGTTTACCTTTTTTCATTGATTTTCTTTTACCGGTCTTTCTACGTTTTCCACCAGCTTGCTGTGGTAAACCTCCATTAGAGGCAATGGTATTGGTATTATTTCCTGCCGACTGTTGTTCTCCGATGCCTCCATACACAGATATTGCGTGATCAGCCGCACCCGCACCGCCTGTAATTTTTTTCACACCACTCATTTGTCTTGGTATTATATAGTAAACATATATATTATTTACTCGGTTGTAAATTAATTATTTTTATGTTATTTACTAATTTCATTAACAAAATTGAATTTGCTAAAATTAGCAAAAACAGCAATATACTATAAAAGCAAAGTACCCATACGTAAATATATATTTCATTATAAACAGATAATGTAATTGGTTTCAAGATATCAAACATCTCTTGTTTTGCATTTGAAGTCTCGAAAAATGCTATGCAGGTTTCTTTTATATTTTTCATAAATAATTACCATATTGTTTGATAATTATTTATTTATCTAAACGATAAATGCGCGTTATTATGAGAGTATTCTTTTGTAATTATTTTTTAATGAACGGCATTTATAGTACAGATAAGACGTTTGAATTTGATAAATTAATTTTAGCAAAACCATATCAAATACCAGGTGGGACATTTTTTATTCGATTCGCGATTGACAACAAGCCTTTATATATACAACCCCCCACGTGCATATCTAAACAGGGTATTGCGAAAGCAGGTAAGAAATATTATGTTGACTTAATGTTTACGAATGAGCACTCTGAATTTATTGAATGGATGGAATGTTTAGAAACATATTGCCACGAAAAATTGTATGAACATAATAATGAATGGTTTGAAAGTGGTATGGAAATGCACGATATCGAAAATTATTTCACTTCTCCGTTAAAAATTTTCAAATCTGGCAAATTCTATATTGCAAGAGTGAATATTGCTACTCATTTAGGTAAACCTTCATTGAAAATATATAATGATGATGAAAAAATTATCAATATCGAAGATGTGAAAGAAAACACCAATGTTATGACCATTTTAGAAATAAAAGGAATTAAATGCTCAAGTACAAGCTTTCAAATCGACGTGGAATTGAAACAAATGATGACGTTAAAAAAAGATAATCTGTTTGACAATTGTATATTCAAAAGTAATCATTCATCAAACCCGCCAATGGATAACTCTAGCAAATCGCTAGTAGTTGAAACAAAACAACCAGACATTCATATTAACAATGATAATACGAACACTAGTTCGCACCAAAGAATTGAGGAAGAAAAAAATGATATTGAGGAAGAAAAAAATGACATTGAGGAAGAAAAAAATGATATTGAGGAAGAAAAAAATGATATTGAGGAAGAAAAAAATGATATTGAGGAAGAAAAAAATGATACTGAGGAAGAAAAAAATGATATTGAGGAAGAAACCCGGAAACTTTTTATCGATACTACAAATGATTTAGAACAAACTAGCGGGGGAATTGATACTGATGAAATGAAAATCGATGGAGAAAATGGCGAAGGATTACAAGAAATAGATTTAACTTTAGATAAAATACCTGAAAGTCAATCATTTTCCATAAAAGATAAAAACAATGTGTATTATGAAATGTACAAAGAAGCTAAACGAAAAGCAAAAGTGGCGAAAAATTTAGCAATATCTTCATTATTGGAAGCTAAACGGATAAAAAATGTTTATATGATTGAAGATAGTAGCGATACTGATGATAGTATACATAGTGATTATGAAAATTTAGATGAAGATATTGAAAACGAATAAATATTTAGAAATATGAAATTGTATAACATCTAATAAATTTAGACAAATTGTGATTAATCATAAATAAATTTATCCAACGTTAGTATATAAACGAAATGTTTTCAAAAATAAGTCGAGGTATTTTCAGCGGAGTTAATAAATTTTTCTCCAAAGAGCGATTAGCTATATTAATTGTTTTCATCGTGTTAATGCTAGCACTAGCTATGTATACAACGGGTAAATCCAACGTCAAGGATGGTATGGAGGACGGTACCGAAGATGTCGACGAAGATCTCGGTGAAGATGTCGACGATATGGAGGATAATGCGGAACCTTCAAGTGCACTAATTAAAAATGAATCATTCAAAGGAAAGGATACCAACGGCTATTCGACCAAGGAGGTCGCCAATCCCAGGGATCTTTTGCCCAATGATGAAAATAGTCAATGGGCGGCGTTGAATCCTAGCACTGCCAATAAAGGAGATATGATGCCTGATCTCCTTAAAGCAGGCCAGCACATTGGTTTAGATACGGTTGGTCAATCTTTACGTAATGCCAACTTACAATTGCGATCTGATCCCGTAATTTCCAAGGGAGATACTGGACCTTGGAACCAAACTACAATGGAAGCTGATTATGGTCGCGTACCACTTGAGCTCGGTGTTTAAATATTTTAGACTTATTTTGTAATTATATTTATTACAAAATATTTTGTTTATGAAAAAACCTTTGAATATTGTATACTATGAAAAATATTGATATATTGGGATACATTGTTTTATTTACCATTTTAGGAATATGTTTATATATTTATTTTGATAATTTTTTAGAATTTCAATTAAAATGTATCATATCCAACCGCGATGGGAATACTTATTGCGTTAGAGAAAGGTCAAAAGTACAAGAGGCTGCCGATTTATTAGCAACAATAACAAATAAATGTAAAGAATTGGTGAGAATGATGGGAGAAAAATATCCAAATCAAGCTAACGCACAACGATTAGTTAAGGGATTCAATCCTCAAAAGATAATGGAAACATTGCCTACCAGTAAATTCACCGCATATAGTGAAAACAAAGGTGAAAAAATTGCATTTTGTTTGAATAAAAAGAAACAAGAAAATGAAAATTTAATTGACGAAAGTACGTTGATGTTTGTTGCTATTCACGAATTATCTCACGTTATGACCAAATCGATTGGACATAATAGTGAATTCTGGGAAAATTTCAAATTTTTATTAGAAAACGCAAAAGAATTTGGCATTCACCAACCGGTGGATTATAAAGAAAAACCAAGAGAATATTGCGGAATGAAGATTCACGATAATCCTTATTATGATTTATAACTTAAATGGAGGGACGGGGGTAATCGCGGGTTGCTACACTATAAGGCAATATCGTGTCATCCTGTAAATATACAGCAGATAGATCTATATTTTCTTCTATATGCACCACTGGTTTATTTTCCCAGTCAGAGTAGGCGATCGCCTTTGTTGTCGGTCTTTCTAAATGTAGCAGAGTTTGCAATGCAGACAATCTTCGTTCTACGGGAAACATCTCTTTGGGCAATTTTCTGGATAATTGTTTCCAACGCCATTCAAATTGCAAAGCAGCGGACCAGGTGGGAAACTCAGAAACATAACACACTCTTTTCCACGATTTACCGGATGCGACTTTTATACCAGTAGCGTGGGCACCTCCTTTGATTTCTTTGTTATGTTGTCTTAATCTTCGATCTATGTCAACCGTTGCCCCTACATATGTTGAATTATCTGTGCATTCTAATAAATACACAAACATACTAATATATACATAGTAATTATTTTAGATGACTTCTTAATTTGTATTTGAAATATTATTTCAAATACAAAATACTTATATATTGTATACTTATTGTAAAATATCATGGACGACAAATCAGTAAAAACAATGTTTGAAAATATCCAAAAAATATTTTTATTGAGTAGTAATGGAGAACCCGAACAATTACTCATATTTAATTCAAACGAAACAGTCGATTCTACTTCCCCCATATTTTTTGACGAAGAAAAAACTTATTTAGAAAAATACAAACCAGTTATAATTCAATGTACTAACGATTTACATCAAGATGATACGATTCGAACAATAAAACGGAAAATATTGAACGAATTAAACTACAATAACTTATCGTACGAAGAAATGTATTTATTTTCTAAAAAAACTATTCATTTTCAACTGAAAAATTTATTCAACGACGAATCTAGCTTCAAAAATGGTATACATAAACAGCATTTAGGACAGATTTTAATGAATTTACAATTGACACATAAAAAAAAAGAAATTAGTGAACTATTCAACCTTGACAAACAATATTATTCATACAAGGATATCGAAGATGCTCTTCAAATAAATAATACTCAATTAGAGATAGATATCCCCATTGGGCATAAATTTGCAACCTTTCAAGATTTTGCCTTCTCTGCAAACCCATTTAATATATTACCGAATGTAAAAACTGTATTTGATTTGACGCTTGAAAATACTTTATTTACGTTTGAAAATAATTTACTATTGAATTATGGGGATTTGAAAAACAATACATTGTATTTATGTAGATCCGAAAATGTGTTTACTTATATTCAAGAAAATCAATTAAACGAAAAAAAAAACAGTGCTCTTTACTTTCCATTTTTAAATAGTAAGGATATTCATTCGTTAACTGAATTGAAGGTACAAAAGCAGGATTTAATCGACAAATCTAAAAAAAAATTTGATAAAATATCTGATGATCAAATTAACTTATTATATTCTATTCACAAAAAAGAAACGAATGTGCATTATGCAAGTAAGGGGATTGTAGACGCAATGATTACTATACACCCTAGTAATAAACTTGTCATACCACTTGAGAACATATTTAAAAAAATGAATTCTGATGCAAGTATACCATTAATTAAGTTTAAACCCGGCTTCAAAAAGGAAGAACTATACCGTTTATATACAATTGGTATATCGAATAATGGTAAAAAAATACCGTTTTTGTCTAGATTACAAATCAATACTTATATGAAACGAATGTCTGGAATATCATTGAAACATGTATCTTATATTATGGAGAAAAAATTAGATAACCATACATTGCACATATTATGCAGCATAACCCATACTGGAAATATTATTATTGATATGTCATTCCCGACCCCAGTTTCTAAATTTATATTAGAAACTTATTTATTAGAGACCGCGAATCATTTTATCAAAAATATAAATCAATCGTTATTATCTATGAATCATTATGTACATTTACAGTCGTTAGAAGACAATTGCATTGAATATAATAAAATCAATTACGAAATCAGTATTCAAAGCAATAGTTTTATTAAAAATGCCGATTTCAATATGTTTACCAATGTATTCAATATTGTAGGAGTGAATAACAATACTGGCAACCTACGGTATAAAAAAGTGGATAACTATACAGAGATGAATGAAATGAATGCATTAATAAATAAATTATATAAACAAAATTCAAACATAGACAACATTGTAGGATTGATCAGTATCAACTTCTCTCTTCACGAAGAAGAGGCTAGAATGCATATAACCAAATATTTGAACGAATATACATTAGTAAATGGAAACTATATTAATAAAGAAGTTGAAGTTGCGGATAACCCTGGATTTGCTACAATTGTGCAGTATAATGACATTCTTAATACTATACATTTTAGTATCAATGATATAGATTCGATTTATTATATTGATCAAATAGATATATATGTGGATGCATTAATCAAGTCATCGCTATATGCGAAACAATTGAAAATTCCGGTTAAAGACTTGGATACCCTAAAAAAAAAATTAACAAAAACAAAGATTGATATTGATACTGATAATGTTGTTTCTGTAGAAGATGTTCATTTACAAAATTATAAACCGAATGTTAGAGGTATTATCGAAGATATGAAAGACGAAGACGATGAATACGAAGAAGGTATTTTTTTTGACGACGAAGAGGAAGACGACGAAGAGGAAAATGAAGACGAGGAAAATGAAGACGAGGATGACGAAGAGGAAGGCGAGGATGAGGAAAATGAAGACGAGGATGAGGAAAATGAAGACGAGGATGAGGAAGAGGATGAAGAGGAAGACATTGATTTATTCAAAGGAGGTAATGAAAAAACGACAGGAACACTTTTCTATAATAAACTCAAAAAATTAGAACCCAATTTATTCAAAAATGAAAATGATATTGATTATGCGCGAGTTTGTCCGGCGATATCGAATAGACAACCAGTAATATTGACAGAAGAAGAAAAACGTATAATTGACGAAGATCCTCAATCAAAATCTGCATTTGGGATAGCAATCAAATATGGAACAGACCCTGAAAAACCATATTGGTATATGTGTCCAAGATATTGGTGTTTAAAAACAAACAAGCCAATGACAGATGAACAAGTTAAAAATGGCGAATGTGGCGGTAAAATTATCCCAAAAAATAAACGGTCTAATATACCGACTGGTTATTATATATATGAATTCACAGACGATAGACAACATATAGATGCTAATGGGAATTATACATATTACAACCCAGGGTTCTTAGGTAAATCAAAAAATAATATAGGGGTTCCTTGTTGTTTTAGAAATCCATTTAGTGTTCAACAAAATACACGCAGACAAGAATTGAATATAACCGATGCACAAATCGATTATGGAAACGAAAATTTAATAAACGGCGTTAAAACAGACAAAACAAAGGTCAATCGTAATTATTTAAATATACTGAGTATCGAACGAGTCCCGGTTCCTCCACATAGATGGGGATTTTTACCACTTTCAGTAGAATTATTTTTGAATACTGACAATAGTTTGTCGTTAGAAAAATCAAACCCAACATATATTAGCAAAGAAGGTACACCGCTATTGAGGTATGGTGTAGAAAAATCAACAAAACAATCTTTTATCGCGTGCTTAGCGGATATATACACGTATCACAATAATATGAAAGTACCTTCAATTAAAGAAATGAGGTCAATTATTGTGAATAATATTTCAATTGATGTCTTCATTAAAGCTAATAATGGAAATTTAATTAGTCTTTTTCGACCTACACGTGTAAATATAAATGATATAGAAGTTGAAAAATATCGTACAACCAAATTCTATAATTCAATTGACCTGAACAACTCGTCACAAAATAACTTTTTGAAATACACGATTGCTTCTTTTAACAAATTTCGCGAATTTATGAACGATGATGATTCGTTGATCGACCATACCATTCTATGGGATATAATATCTTCTAAGGAAAATAAACTATTCGAAAGAGGACTCAATTTGCTGATAATGGAGATTGAAGATAATGATATACGTGATAATATATCCTTGATTTGTCCTACAAACTCCTATATGGATATATTTTTCGATAGTGAAAAAGGCAGTGTGCTGTTATTGAAACACGGCGAATTTTATGAGCCCATATACGTATACGGGAACACACGCAATGAAAATGCATCTAATAAGTTGAACGCCATTAAGATTTTATATAATGAAAACATTCCACCCTACCTGACCAGTACAATGGAAAATATTAAAAATTCGTTAAACCATTTTTGCAAACCAGAAAATAAAAATAAGGGATATAAATATAAAACGAATATTTCGGCTGAAAAATCAAGAAAAATAATGGAATCGTTTGATATTTATCTTCATAGACAGGTGCAAAATTACGATGGAAAAATTATTGGCTTGATGGTTTCAGAAATAATGGAAAGTGATAATCAAATATATATTCCTACATATCCTTCGTCCAAGCTAGATAATGTTGAATCTATATTTATCGATAATGTGATATGGAGCGATTATAATACAACTGTTCAAAATTTACAAACCATATATAATAAAACTGATAATTTGATTTTTTCTCAGCCCTTGGTAAAAATAGAAGAAGATGGACTGATTATAGGAATATTGACACAGACAAATCAATTGGTTGTCATAGACCCTCCAGTGCCTAATTTAGAAAGCGATGATATAAAAACAATAAAATCGAGCAGCTATAAGCATTATTATGATATAGATAAATCTATAATGTCAAACAATCTGGTTGATGCGGGTCGGCTAGAAACCATTCATAATATCAAATTGGAAACCGCCTTTTATAAACAATTTCGAGACATACTCCGAAATAATATACACGATATGATGAATAACGAATATGCTCGTCAATTAGAATCGCTGTCAAATTCTACGGAATATGTGTATAGTGTAAAAATGATGAAAATAAAAGAACTAATAGAAATACTGATTGGTGCAAATATTAACTTTGTTGAATTTGATGAAGATGTTTTACGCATGTTGAACAATAATAATAACAATGAAAATCATAACAATCATAGCGCGTGCATAGTCAATGAACACCAATTATGTGTTCCGTCGAAAAATCTTATTACACAAGAAGACAATCGGGATGTGTATTATCAACGATTAAGCGATGAAATTATACGTTTTAATCGCATAAAACAATATTTATTCAATTCACTATACACCAAGTTGGAAAATATCAATTATCACATTCATTCAAACGAGGTTTTATTATTGAGTTCAAATTTGTCAAACGACTATTTTGACAATATTTCCTATGATACAGATAATAAATATATAGAAAATATACCATCTGATTTTTCTAACCCAACCGATAAACCAGATACAACGAAACGGATATCTTTGATGCAACAAACAACGGTTGAGACGGTGGAATCGTTTGAATCGTTTCATAAAGAATGCATTTTGAAATCGACAAAACTAAATATGAAACAAAATTGGAATAATATTTTTAGTGAAAAACACACTATGAATGAAATAAAACATACACCTTTATGTAGCTATTACATATTGGCATATTTATTGAAAAAATATAATAATATAGAGGAAAATTTAATGCAAATTAAACAGCGATTGACCAATGCATACGAGACAATATTGAAAAATTATTTACTTATGCCAAGTATACACGTTATACTGGCAAAACAATTCAAAAAAGATTTTATTGTAAAAATACGAAAACATCAATTGAACATAGAAACAATGATTATGAACGATAACTACAACATTACACAATTTGATATATGGATTTTTTGCAATTATATGAATATTCCAGCCATTTTATATTCTAATAAAATTTACACCTCTATGAAGTTGAATACAAATTACATTGTTATGGGTGGAGATATGGAAAAAGACGAATATACATTCATTCGTTCTGATCAATATAAACAATCAGATGAGTTTTCTACACCTGTATCCATTGTGGAACCACCGATGTTGCTGAAGGATACAAAAGACATAGTATTGGTAAAAGAATCATTAACAGATTATTTGAAGAATTACAAATTAACTGGTAATTTGCGTATTAAAAAATAATGTTATTTGTTTTATTATTATGATAACCTAATAATAAAAATTCCGGATTACCTGATTTGAACAGGTGACCCTTTGATATATATATACAAACTACTACAGTCAAATGCTCTGCCAACTGAGCTAAATCCGGAAATCGTGCAGTGCACACTGTAATTAAAAAATATTATTTAAATGATTTTTTCAATAAATATTTAAAAGCCAATATCAAAGTTATCGTCGTCGTCATAGGTGTCCACTTCACGGCGCTTAATCGCAGAAACGTTATTTTTGATTTCAATATTATTTTTAGAACATATATCTCCATCGTCTTCCATTGTTCCAAACATCGTTTCGATATCCTTACGTTTCTTAGCAGAGATATCCTCGACATTTTTCAATGCATCCACATCTAATACAACATTGAACATTCCGGTACCGTATGTACCCAATTGCCCCATCATTACATTGCCTGACACGCCTCTCATATGATCAAAATCTGCGTGGCGAGATGCATCTAACAATACTTCAGTATGAACCTCAAATGTAGATTTTGAAAGGGGACCAATATTATCGTTCAAAATACCCGATCTAAATATGGCTACCATATTCTGATTACAAGTCATTCTATCACATAATATACTCAAATGATGATAATTAATATAGACACCGCTAAAATCCATTACCTCTACCAATTCATTATATATCACTTGCCTAGCGGCTTCAATGCCCAATACTTTGAATACTTCTTTAATATCATTACTGTATGATCGCTCATTGTCAATGAAATCAAAGGACAGAACCTCCATCAAATTGGTACCTTTGGTATCTAATACCCACATATCCGTCTGGACAAACTTGTCATCAACGGCTTTAACCATATTCTGTAGCTTTCTGGGCATTACATTTGTAATGCCAGATATACCTCTCAGTACAATATTATTCAATACATTTTCTTGGAAATTCCTTAACAAATATATATCATCGGATTGATCCAATGATTCAGCTACACCTTTCAGTTTTTTTGATTTATTCAACACACTGCTGTTCATACGAATACGGAAAATTAAATCGTCGGAATTATAATCACTATATACACACGAAATATCGTTTCCGTTAGAACTATTAATCGCAAAATGTATATCGTCCATTGTAATGTTTTTCTCTAACATTGTTTCAGAATCCAATTCTATTCGAACTATCCACTTTGATTTCGCAATTCCATTGTTATTTTCTTGCCCATTGCAATCATCTAATAGTTTTTCAAATTCATTATATTCCTCCATATATGTGATATCTCCTTCTATATTTGTATTTCCGTCATTAGGATCAAAGCAGATCTGAAAACATTTTACTACATCTTTCAATCTGGTATGTTCTAACATATTGGCATATTGGCCGGCTTTTTCCTGGCTATGTTCATCAATCGCTTTCAAATGAACAGTGAGAGACGGATTTTTAGGATTTTTTGTCAAACGTAGAATTTCCTCAATACGAGGAACACCCCTAGTTACATTAGACTTAGAGGCAACTCCAGATAAATGAAAAGTATTCAATGTTAGTTGCGTGGTAGGTTCACCAATTGATTGACCAGCAACAACTCCTACCATTTCACCAGGATGGACAATCGCTTGTTTATATTTTAATACAATCGTTTCTAACAGAAGAGTCAATGCTTTTTTATGAAAACGCTTCTTGCTAATCAAATCGCGAGGATTTAGGTAATAAAAGTACATTATTTCAAATAGTGGCGTAGGTTTTACATAAGACATTTTTTTTAACTTATCTAGATAAGTTTCAATCAGTTCAAAACATTCCAATGGAGTAATATCTACTAAGGAATTTTTATTCAATTGCATCTGTCCTTGAATATTTACAATCATATTTTGAAATGCAATCGGCATTCTAATTCCATTGTCATTCGAATTATTAAATACATTTTTTACAACATCATCCCTAGCAGCCAACATAGTATTTATGTATTTCTTACAAATCTTTTCAAGATCCTTCTTTTGTTTCCTATATCGAGTAGCGGTTCCCTTAGTGAACAAGTTATTCAATGCATTCGTACCGATCGCGTCGTAATGTAAATAAATATCTTCGGAACTCATACCTACCAAGGGAATCGATTGATTTTCAATTTTGGTAGAATCAAACCCATCATCTCCGTATGAGAATTGAATGATCTTTCCCATATTATTACGTACGGTCATATCATACTCAATCTTTATATCCTCTAGCCCTTTAATCAGACGCCTTTGAATATAACCGGTTTGAGATGTTTTTACCGCGGTATCAATCAACCCAATTCTACCGCCCATTGCATGAAAGAATAACTCCGGCGCGGTAAGCCCGGAAATATACGAATTTTCGATAAATCCTCTTGCTCCGGGCGTGTCATCATATTTACTAAAATGCGGCAGCGTGCGACTATCAAATCCATAAGGGATTCGCTTGCCATCAACATTCGTTTGCCCCAAACAGGATATCATTTGAGAAATATTGATGAGAGACCCCTTGGACCCAGAATTAACAATCATCAAGAAACGATTGTTTTTGCTCAGGGATTTTCTCCCGATTTTTCCTGCCTGTTCAGTAGCCTTATTCAATACATTGTTGATGCTCGTTTCAAATTCACTATTATTTGTGGCAGATGTATTATTTTCAAAGATTCCCATATGTAGATTCTCTATGATGGTTTTTACTTCTTGTTTTTGGGTAGTAATTGCATGAATAATATTATCCTGCGTTTTTCTATCTGCAATTAAATCGCTAATACCAACACTAAACGAACTGGTCGTCATATATTCAGTAATTACATTTTGCATATCATCTACAAACTGCGAGGCTTGCAAATTACCAAAATCATTATAAATACGATGAATAATACCCTTGGTGGTAGACCCTAATACAGATTTCTCCATTTGTCCTCGAATATATTTACCATCTCTAATTTCTAAAATATTGTTTGTTGTTTCGGGATCTTCGTCGTCTTCGTGCAATTTAGTTTTATACTTCAATGTCATTGCTGGCAATATTTGAGAAATAATATCAAAACTTGTTATTTTTTTTTCCTTATTTTGCAAAAATGTAGGGTTCACATTTTTATACATCATTAACAAATTCATTGCCGTTCTATCATCGAGCTCTAGATTGGGGCGGGTAAAACGATATGAACCCAACATTGAATCTTGAAATATACCAATAATTGGCGCATTACTGGCAGGACTAATCATTTGATAGGGGATTGCGGCTAGATGTTTCAACTCAATCTCTGCCAATTCATTCTGTGGCATATGCATATTCATTTCATCGCCATCAAAATCGGCATTGTAAGGCTTTGTATCGCCAACATTCATACGGAACGTATCGCCTTTTTTCATAATTTTTACTATATGGCACATCATACTCATTCTATGTAGACTCGGTTGCCTATTGAATAACACCGCATCCCCATCCATCATATGACGATGGACGACATCGCCATTGTGTAAACGTACTGATTGGCGATCGACATACCGCAACGTAATATTTTCTCCATTCTTTCTTTCCAATATTTTTGCACCAGGATATTCATCTGGGCCGCGTTGAACCAATGCCATCAAAAAGTCTCGGTTTCGGTCATTAACAGCAATTGGCTTTGTAATATTCATTGCGATCTTCGTTGGAACTCCCAGTTGGCGAATTGAAAGATTGGGATCTCCCGTAATAACCGAACGGGCACTAAAATCTACTCGTTTTCCCATTAGATTACCTCGAATACGTCCATTTTTACTGTTCAAGCGACTCATGATACAATTCATTGTCCGACCTGATCGTTGCGCCATTGGTTCTGTTCCTTTGACTTTGTTGTTTACAATCATTGCGGTTAAATACTGAACCGTATCTATTAATTGTTTAATTACATTGGCAGATGCATTGTTCGCAATTTTATCCGCCAAGTCGGTGTTGTTTTTAATAATACTACTATAAATATGGGTTAGGTCATCTTCACTTCGCTGCTGCGCATCGTGTTTTACTGACGGACGTACTGCCGGGGGAGGTACAGGCAACACCTTACAAACCATCCACTCGGGTCTTGACCAGACAGGACTAAATCCCATAAAGGCGACATCTTCATCTGAAATCCGTGTAAACTGGCGAAGAATAGTATCCGGATCTAATTCCGTTTCAATAATGCCTTTTTCACCGGTTTCGTCGTTTTCAGATTCAATACTTGCTTTTATAGTCGCAAAACCTTCTAGTCTGATTTTAACCGGCTGCACACACCCACATCCGTCATCAGTATCCGATCCACAACTCGGGAAATTTCCACGAATATTGTTCAAATAATGCCATCTTTTTTCAGGCGTATATTCAAGAATATGTTGATGTTTATTTTTATTGATTAATAATTTACTACATTTATAACATATCAGTTTTGATATTTTTATAATTTCTTTGATATGTTGTATGAAAAACACCGGACGAGCTAATTCAATGTGGCCAAAATAACCGGGCGTATCTATATACGTATGACCATCGGTTGGACAGATAATACCCGGCTCTAACACACCCATTCTTGAATCAAATAAACCTCCAGGGACTTGTTTATTGTTAATGTATGTATCGCGGGAAGATATTTCAACAACAGAGTTTTTACGAATTTCTTCAGGCGATAACATACTAAATTGTACACCAATAATTTTAGATGAGGGTATGTCCTTATAATTATTCATAGTTGAAGATATTATATTATGATATATTATACTATATTATTTAAATATTTTATAAGTTAGTTATCAATTTTTAATAACTGGTTTCAATGAAAAAATATGTGGAAAAGTACAAAAATTGATTCAAATAAAAATAATCTTATATACGAAACATCAGTAAATTTTTATAACAAATGACCAAGAACACTAAATCTAAGGATTCTAAGAAATCACCCCACGCGAAAATGAATAAAAAGAAAAATGGAGGTAATCATACCGATTCCGATACATCGGATTCTGAATATGAAACTTGTTCGGATGATACTAGTAGCGACAATGAATCTATTATTCTACCTAAATCGAATAAAAAAAAAAACAAAAAAAACGACACCGAAGGTATCGATGACCTCGACAATAGTGAACTTCAACAAATTATCTCAATGCTATTTCCATCTAAATATATTTCTAAAAAAATCAAGGAGCTGAATAAGGCCGAAAAGAAAAAAACAGTTGAATCTAAAAAGTGTAATAGCCGAGATAAAAAGAGACAAAAAAAATCAAAATATATTGAGGAGGAAGATATGGACGAATATGAGGACGACGACGAAGATGAGGACGACGACGAAGATGAGGACGACGACGAATATGAGGAGGACGACGAAGATGAGGACGACGAAGATGAGGACGACGACGAAGATGAGGACGACGAAGATGAGGACGACGAAGATGAGGACGACGAAGACTATGAAGACGACGATGATGAAAAGACTTTCAATATTCATTTGTTGCTCGATTCTAACGGAGATAATGAGGAGGAAGAATATATTGAAGATAATGCCGATTGCGACAGCGATGATGAGAAAATGTTTATGAAAGAGAAATTTGAACCCAATGATGTTCATTCTATCGATAAAAAGAAGAACGATAAAAAGAAACAGAAGAAGAAGACATCTCGAGGAGAAGAATCGGAAAATGAAATTGTATTAACAGACGTTGAACAAGAATATCTTGACCTGGTCGAAACTAAGAAGGTGTTGAGTAGCCAATTATCGAAGCGTCCGACAAGTAAGGTATTAAAGAAGGCACTCGATGATTGTAAGAAGTCTATTATGAAGCTGGTTAAGAAGGCTAGGAATGTTAATGCGAAAACCTATCATAAGTTGATCCACGAGGATAAAAAAAAGGCAAATGAAATTGAATATTTTAAAAAGAAACTTTCTAACAAGGAACAGCTGAGAGTCATGCAAGATCTTAAGCAAATTAATAAATTCATCAATATCGATAAGCCCTATCGCATTGCCCTATTGGATACAAATATTCCACCAAGTTTTAAGGCAGTCGCAATGCAGAGATTAAATGTTTTGAAAAATATGGAACCCGGCGATGTAGAATATTATAAAATCAAAACGTGGGTGGATACATTTATGAGAATTCCGTTTGGAATATATAATAATCTATCTATTAATATGAATGACGGTATCGACGTGTGCCAAACGTTTATGGAATCTGCGAAAACTCAACTTGACGATTGTGTATATGGCCTAGATGATGCAAAATTACAAATTATGCAAATGATGGGTCAATGGATTTCTAACCCATCTGCTATGGGTTCTGCTATTGCGATTAAAGGTCCGATGGGGACAGGCAAAACAACCTTGGTCAAGGAAGGTATCAGTAAAATCCTAGGCAGAGAGTTTGCCTTCATCGCACTCGGTGGTAATGGAGATAGTAGTTTCCTGGAAGGTCATTCTTATACATATGAAGGTAGTACATGGGGTAAAATTGTGCAAATTTTGATTGATAGTAAATGCATGAATCCAGTTATCTACTTTGATGAACTTGATAAGATAAGCGATACTGCCAAAGGTGAAGAAATTATTGGGATCCTTACTCATCTAACAGATACTAGTCAAAATAGCGAGTTTCACGATAAATACTTTTCGGAAGTGAACTTTGATCTCAGTAAATGCTTATTCATTTTCAGTTATAATGATGAATCGAAAGTCAATCCAATTCTTCGCGATAGAATGTATAGAATTCAAACAAAGGGATATGAAAACAAAGAAAAGGTAGTTATTGCTAGAAAACATCTTCTTCCTAAGATTCGCGAACAAGTGAATTTTAACGAAACTGACATAATCATCCCCGACGAAACATTAGAATATATTGTTTCAAACGAAACGTTGACAAACAAAGAACAGGGGGTAAGAAATTTGAAGAGATGTCTAGAAATAATTTATACTAAGTTGAACCTATTCCGTCTTGTAAAGAGGGATTCTACCATCTTTGAAAAAGATATGGATATTGAGATTTCGTTTCCAATCACGGTGACACAACAACACGTGGTTCAACTCATCAAAAATGATAAAGATATTAACCAGAGCTTCCTCGCAATGTATATTTAGAATACTTATATAAACAATTATGTGTAATATTAAATATGTTTTTTAATGAATGTCGAATTACCTATATTATTAGATGTAGCAAATACATTGAAACAATATGACATTAATCAGCAAAGTACTTCTTATAAAAAGATTTTAAATACTATTGATCATCGAATTTTTGAACTTTGCGACCATCACATAATAGAAGATTGTATAGACACAGATGTCGATAACTGTTGTAATATAAGATATTGTACGGAGTGTTTACTTACTATCGATATTCAATTTGTTTTTTCATATTTGCACCATTCATTAAAAAGTGTAGATACTACACACTGGACATTGTACTACAACAATGATTCTTATTCCATTCAGCGCTATTGGGTTCAAAATAATAAAATTTGTTTTTCTATTATTTTAAAAAATAAACACGATATACTATATTTTGATGTAAATAATATAACTCGTATCCAATGCGATTCAGGAAACGTTATCATTCTCTAATTTACATACCGATAGCGTGCTCTCCTGTACTCATATTTCCACCGCGGGTTGATAATAGTTTCTTCTGTTCGCTATCTAAACATAGACCGCCCTTGGAGTTTGTTAATCCGGAACTTTGACCGAGACATTGAGCTGACCCCTTTGCACTTCCAATTTTATCTACGCTACTTTCCACATCGGCAGGCGCACAGAATAACCCATTAAAACCGAAAATGGTTTTGCACGACGCACCGTGCCCGTCTATTAAATATTGTTTATTACTATCCAATGCTTTATTTTTATCTTTATCGGAATAATCCAACATATTTGAATTGTTTTTGAATCCTTCAAATTTAGAATTTGATGCAAATGCTTCATTCGCATTATATGGTTGGTAGTTTGCGCACGATACCGTAATCGCAGATAACATAACAAGTACTATAAGTACTATAATTAAAATGCGAAAAATACTTAATTTCATTTTATACATTATTACAAGATAAAAATACTCAAGTTCAGGTTAACCTCTTTGAAATATTACTAAATGTTTATCGTTAAAATATACATAAATATTTATTTACATTTATTATATAAGATGGCCGACTTAAGTGAACATGAACGTCTAAACCTACAAAAAATGATTAATGAATCAGAATGCGATGATAATACTATCAAAATACGCAAGATTAAACATAGTATTTTGCTACGCGATGAAATACGCAAACTCGATACTTTCAAAAAAAAAAACAGATCCCTACAGGTGAAAAATTTTGAGTTGTTTGTTGAAAAAGCAAAGAACGAATGTATGATTTTGTTTAACAATTATACTGATATTTTTAATCGAATTTGCAAAGATGAACTTGATTTAGAGATTATGACAAAATTGTTAATGGTATTAAAAATGATAGAGGACGATAAAGTAAACCAACACGAGGGGTCTGTCATGGTCGGAAAAGTATTAAAGGAATTGTATGTAGATAGTGCTTTGAAAAGAGGCGAACATTTAGATGAAGAATATGAAACCGTTAATGCAGAAAATACGGATACAAGTACCACTACACAAACTATATCTTGGAAACAATATAAATATTTGAATATGAAAAAACAATTAAAGACAACGATATAATGGTAAGTATATTATGTCCGTCAGTAATGTTTACAATACATACACGAATCTCAAGTTGAGGTCTCAAAGTGCATCTGGTGATTTTGGCATTTTAAAACTATGCATAACCGATGAAACATTAAAAAATGTATACCAGGATAAAGTTGATAGCCACAATAAACAGTTTGAAACAGATATGTTTGTAGATTCGGGATTTGATTTATTAGTGCCTAATGATGTGGATTTTAATGAAATTGGAAAATCAATATTTATTGATATGGGAGTTAAGGCAGAATTAATGCACTGTCCAATCGGCAACCGGGATATACAATCGAGTCCTTTTTATTTGTACCCAAGATCTAGTATATCGAAAACACCATTGATGTTAGCAAATCACACTGGTATAATTGATTCAGGATACAGGGGAAATTTGATTGGTGCATTTAGATCACTGCATTTGCCAGAAGAAAATAAATATGTTGTCAAACAACATACAAGATTGTTGCAACTATGCCATCCGTCGTTATTGCCCATTTACGTCATTATCGTAGACGAACCTGAATTGTCTACGACTACACGAGGTAATGGTGGGTTTGGTTCTACCGGAATATAAATTTAAAAATATATAATATAAACATTTGTATTATATATTACACAATGGATAACATATATGAACCTTATTGGTCAAATTATTTCAAGCAATTTGATTTGCCTGATGATAATTTCCAATTTATTACAAATGATACTGATAAATATTGCGTAATCGTCGAACCCAGAGACCACCCATTATTAATTCCAGTAATACAAAACTTTATGTATTTGCTGCAAAAAAAATCTTGGGGGCTTATTATTTTTCACGGTAATAAAAATGGTCCTATGTTAAAAGACAAAATGGCAAATTGGAAAAATGTCAATTATATCAATATAGGCGTAGATAATTTAACACCAAATGAATACAATAAACTTATGATAAATCAATATTTTTGGAAATCATTACAAATTATGGGATGTAAACACGCATTATTATTCCAAACCGATGTTTTATTATTAAAAGATAATATTGATGATTTTCTACAATATGATTTTATTGGCGCACCTTGGTCAAAAAATTTATACGATATTAGCGGTGGCTATAATGGGGGATTTTCATTAAGGAATGTTGATACATTAATACAAATAACATCGACAAAACCACATCTACGGTTAGAAAATACAGGAGATGTATTGAATGAAGACGTTTATTTTGCTTATTATATGGTGAATAATGAAAATAATTACAATCTACCAGATAAAGATGTAGCAATGGCATTCTCTATGGAAACTATTTATTCTGAAAATCCGTGTGGACTACATAAACCGCATATGAATACATTTCCCGAAGGTACATATAAAGACTTACTTTCCAAAAAGCATTAACATATTTTTGGAAAAGTATAATATCTTATTAGTAATGTATAAGAAACATACTAATGAAACAAGAATACGAACATATCGTTAATGAACTTGATGTGTATAAAGGTATATATTACAAGAATAAAAAATATAAGAATATAAATAGAGTTATGGTATTTGATTTAGATGAAACGTTGGGATGCTTTCTCGAGTTTGATATTTTATGGTATACAATACAGCAGATAGCTGGATCGTCTCCCCCAATTAGCCATACCCAATTGTTAGACTTGTATCCTGAATTTTTAAGACCAAATATAATAGATATATTGAAATATGTAAACAAAAAAAAGAAATCTGGAGAATGTCAGAAACTTTATATTTATACAAACAATCAATCGCAATCATATTCAGTAAATATGATCGCTGATTATTTATCAAACAAGGTTGAAAAAAATAACTATGCATTATTTGATCAAATTATATATGCTTTTAAAATAAATAACCAAATTGTCCAAATCGGTCGATCAACACATAAAAAAACTCACGATGATCTAATTAATTGCACATTGTTGCCCAAAAAAACAGCAATCTGCTTTATAGATGATATTGAATTTGATGAAATGAAAAAAGAGAGAATCTATTATATTCAACCCAAAGCTTATTTCCATAAAATGAATTCATATGATATTTTGAATCGTCTATTTTCATCGAAATATAAATTCGCGCTACAAAAATATGAATCGCTTATCCGCGATCAATTTTTAACGCGCAGTATGAAAATAAATATTTTCAAAAGAAATATACGCGATCATAGTAAATATATCAAGGAACAAGAAATCGTATCAAAAAAAATGATGTATCACATTCGCGAGTTTTTCTTCTCAACTAGAAAACGAAATAAAACACAAAAACAAAATAAGACAACTAATAAATTTACAAGAAAGTCTTATATCAAAAACTAAATACTGGCTTCGTATGCCATGAGAATCAATTGTTCTATCTCCGACAATTTTTGAAATGTAATACAATCATCAAACTTATATTGTATAAAACGATTCATTGAATTTTTACACAATATATGCGTACCAGTATCTAAAAATTTGACATCTACAACGATACCCCCATTCGTCAAATTATATGTACCTTTGCGTATCCATCTTATATGTTTCCCTTTATGCAACTCGTGCAATTCGTCAACGAGTCGATACCCAATCAGCTTGTTGCAAGCAACTTTTTGGGGTTCTACGCCTAAAATATTTTCTTGCAATGTATTGAAAATTTCTTTATTTATACCGGTTATGGTTTTCTTTTCTAAATAATCACTTTTTTCATTGTCTAATGATTTTAGTAAGTTATCTATGTCAAGCGTTGATAGCAATGACGGATCTTTTAACGCAGAATCAAAAATTTCTTTAACATTCATTACTGCCCACTGATTAGCTAAAATAAACAAAATATGGAGTTTATTATATATTCTCCAAATCAGATATTGTAATGTTCACCACTTCCTATTTGGAATTGGTGAAAGATGATTATTGTAAATGTATATATTTATCGTTCCTTTGTCGTCAATTTTTATACGATTTCGTTTAACGTACTTTCGATCGACTGCATATTTATATTCATATATTGAAATATACCTAAATTAATTAATAATATGAATGCACTTGCAAATATGATGTTTGAATCTCCAGCCCTCAATGAATGTTCTCTAAACGGGTGAAACTTTATTATCAAAAACAAACACACAAATAATTGCGTAAAGCGACTGTAGTATTTAATATATATTTGGTCAACTATCACTATTCCGAAAAATGAAAACAATATAATGTATGAAAAATTTAGTATATGAAATATGGATATCAATACTATATAATAAGGTGAAATCTTATCTAATATATTCTCTAACTTATTTAAATATTTCATTGCCTATGTATATTACATACATATATATATATATATATATTTCAATACATTGATATATGGAAAATATATCGGTCGGCCATATAATTATTAATAAATACGAAATACTTTCACGTATAGGAAATGGAAAATTTGGCGATATATACAGTGGAAAGAATATGAAAACATATACACCAATCGCTATAAAATTTGAAAAGAAAAATCAACAGTATAAGACGTTGAAAAATGAAGCAACGATACTGAAATATCTATATGATAACAGTTGTAAATATATACCCATTATATATTGGTATGGTACGTATACAGAGCATTTGACGTTGATTATGCCAAAATACGATTGCTCTTTACAGGATTATATTTTGAACCATACATTGGATAGTGATCAGATAAATTGTATTATGTTATCAATAATAAGTATTATTAGTGATGTTCATAAAAACTACGTATTGCATCGAGACATCAAACCTCATCATTTCATGTTCAAAGATAAACAATTGTATTTGATCGATTTTGGTATTTCTACGTTTTACATTGATGGTGATAAAAAAATGATACCAAATGTGAATAACAATAATATCATAGGTAGCTCTAATTATGCTAGCTATTATCTATACCAAGGCAATTCATATGCTAGACGAGACGATATGATTTCAATTGCGTATATTTATATATTTATGAATTATTTAGAATTACCCTGGGAAAAATTAGCGGTTGAAAATAACAATGTACACATCCCATTGCATAATATAACCCATCCAAAAAATATACATTGTCAACAATTAAAATCATTAACAAACATTCTCTCTGTTGACAAACAGAAATCTACATACTTTGACTTATTTATGACAAAATGTTATTCAATCGAATATTACGAAATACCACCATACATAGAGTTTATAACTATGTTTCACACAGAATAAGCTATTATATTATATGTGAAATGATATAAACGAAATACTATTAGTACTGTATAGTGTAATACAATGAGTACCACTGAACGATTTACAGGACAAGTAAAATGGTTTAATAATAAAACTGGTTATGGGTTCATTACCTTGCGTAATGGTGAGCAAAAGGGCAAGGATATTTTCACCCACTATTCATCCATTCGCGTTTCCGATTCTCAATATAAATATCTTGTACAAGGGGAGTATGTTGAGCTAGGTATCATGACCCCCGGAAATAGCGAACACGAATTTCAGGCGGTTGATGTATACGGCATTTTGGATGGACCTATTATGTGCGAGACCAGACAGATGAATGTTTCTACTGAAAAACGCCCCCGCAAACCCCTGAGCTCTAAGCAACATACGGGTATGGGTACTGATTTATCAGTAGAGTAATAAAAATTGTAAACGCGGAACAATCTAGTTTCTAATAAAAATTTGTAAGTATAATATTATATTTACAAATTGTGGCCAGTGTAATTAGTTTGAAACAATCTAAAGTTGTCTCATTTATATTACTAAGGGCATAATAGTATGTCCGAACACGAAGAATTTATGACTAGTTATACGATTGATAGTTTGAATTTTGTATTACAACCGAAGAAAATAAGTGCGATGCCAGTTAAATCTTCACCGACTTTGCAACCCCAGAGTACGAACAAAAATGTTAACAAGGTCAAGGATAAACTTAAGACTTGATCTAGGATAATTTGCATATTTTCTACAGATTTTTGCTTCTTCAAACATTAAACTGGTATCATATGAAATAAATAATGAGAAAACCACAATGACTATATATGAAATAATACGAAACATATTTTCAGGATACTTCCCTTTGATAAAAATATAATATAATTCAATTATAATAATGGTTATTAGTGCCAAGAGCAAACCTGAAAAGGCGAAATGAAACGTACTCTCAAAAAACGTAGGGTAGATATAGACAATCATTGACATTACTAAGAAAATCAAAAACGTAGCAAATAGTGCAAAATATATATTTTCGATTGCACTAAATTTGACAATTGGTATGGTCATAAACGATAGACAAACCAAAAATACTATCCATAACATATGATGAGTTATCACCGCTTGTGCATTATCATTTTGAATAAATGACATAGTAATCAGTACAATGATACCAACGATGAATGCGAATAGTGAATATTCAAAATATTCTTTGAAATTGATAATTATGTAATACATAAAACATATACTCAGTGCTAAATACAAATACGTATTCATTACGTAATTTTTACAAGTAGGCAATCCGTTTTTGAAAGCAGTTATAGTAATTGAATAAAGTACCATTACAGAAAATATGAGTAATAAAATATTGATTTTTGAATGTTTTTCCATTTACAATATAAAAATATTATTTTTTTTTATATTTTTATACCAATTGGTCTTTATCGACCAAAATATGTCGGGATAATTTCCTGATTACTTTGTTATCTAAACGCGTTTGTTCATTTCCTATATCTCCCAATACATTCTTCATCATATCAATACAAAACTCATATTGCGGATGATCCCAATTACTAGACTCCGGATGTTTTTCTTTCCATAATGGTACTACCGCATAATTCCTTTCGGCTACGCAATTTATCATTTTATGCAATTTTGAATTCTCTGGCGTATCTTTGTACCATTCATTGTTATCTTTAATATACATTGTTTCGCGCTTCAAATCTGTACAATGTAGGGGGCGCTTTGTAATATCTAACTCTTTGATCCGCGAAACAATCATATCTGTCATACCACTGACATATCCATTTCTTCCAATGTTCTCTATATCTTTGAAATCGGCTTCTATATTTTCAATAAACTCCGACATATTCATTGCATCTTTGCAAGTCGTGTTCAAGAAAAAATTTAAATTGAATTTTTGATTATTATTCGTTGTGTTATTAATAGTTTTATTATCTTTTATTACTTCTATTAGTTGTTTTTGTAGACTCTGATTTGTTTTTTGCTGTTCTACCAGTAAATCTTTGAACTCTTGATTTTGTTTGATTAATTCGATAACCCCACCAGTTCCCTCATTTATTAACTGCGTCGATGGTATATAATCCGAATTATTTTCAACCAAACCAGGTTTAGAATTTATTATAGTACATAATTTTTTATGTGCACACAAACTTGACAAATGCTTATATGCTTTGCCACATTCACATATATTGAAATTATCAAGTGGAACCTTTTTATTAGGATTTGTTAGGATTTGATGCTTTGCAGTCAATAAATGGCGCCTATATTGACTTTTTCTGCTCGTAGAATAGTTGCATATTTTACAATAAAAATTATTGGAACTTTCGGAACTTTTCATATTAGGATTGTTAGTATATAGTTCCTAACAGAAAAAGTTCCTAAATTGTTTTTTTTAAAACTTATTTTTAAAAGTGTGCAGCCAATCCATAATTATTTATTTTGCATTGAAAGCATAAAGCTTTAAATGAAAAAATGTGTTTTTTTTTCCAAAAGACTTCATTGGGATTTTCAAAAAAGGACATTTATTTTTGTCCTTTTTTACTTTTTCCAATGAAGTCTTTTGCGAAAATTTTAACATTTTTTTGATATATACTTGAATTTATATATATATCAAATATTACTATATATACATAGTATGACTACATACAACGTGTTATTATATTCATATAATAGGTTATGTGTAGGCATAGTCAAGCGAAATCCGTACTATTTCACATTTTAAATCTTCAAGGGTGTATATGATCATTGATAGCTGCATTCATAATATTATTTTTCCCATTTAGGGTATTTTATGCACAATTGAAGTTTTTCCACTATCGTTTTGAAAATATGGGTTAGGTTTTTCCATACTTTGCATTCATAGTATCATCATTTTATTTATGCATATTATATATTATGAAATTTTTAACATTAATAGAATTCTTAAAAATATTTGAATGTTCTCCCGCCGATACCCAAACGCTTGATCAATTTATTAATTCTGCAAAGGTTGTAGTTAACGCAAAAACTCAGGATTTAAAAGAATACATGAAGCATAAAAAAATAGATAGGTCAAGTATAGAATTGCTGTACACAAATATTCAGGGCCGCACTGCATATTTAACACGTTTTTACAATACATCATTGTTAGTAAATGATAGAAATACCACTATAGACTCAAATATAGAACCCATGAAAAGAGAACATATGAATAACAACAAGGCGGTATTATACAAAAGTGTGATTCGAAATATGCATTTCTATGATATACTACAAAAAACTAAATCTGGATTCCAGAATAACCCGTCTTATTTGGATATTACATACGATCTGTATACCAAAAATATAATAGATTACAAAATATTGACGCCGAGTGCGGTATATTATATGAAAATTGGTAGATTAGGAAGCGTGTTCTCCTCCTTTTATTTTAGAGCATCTATCATGAACCCCTATTTGGTATATTCGTTGAATAAATCCATATTGAAAGGTACTAAAATATTTACACCGACATTGGGGTGGAGTTCTTATTTAATCGGATTTTTAGAATGTCCCGAAGTCGTGGAGTATGTGGGTACAGATGTAATCCCCGAGGTATGTAAAAAAACGAAACATTATGCAAAACGTTATAACGCAGACGTGAACATACTGTGCAAACCATCAGAAAAATTATATCATTCAAAAACATTTATTAATAAGTATAGAGAACATTTCGATGTTGTATTTTTCAGCCCCCCCTATTATAAATTGGAATTATATGACAGTCCTGATCAAAGCACAAATACCTACGATACATACAATGAATGGTTGCATAAATATTGGGAAAAAACAATTATGCTATCACAATTGTTATTAGAAAAAGGCGGAAAGATTTGTTATATCATTTCCGACTATGGTTCGATTAATGTTAAGCAAAAATATGACTTGGTAAAAGATATGAATGAGATCACTAGTAAATATTTTCATTTCGTATCTAATCAAACAATGCATAATAAAAACGTGAATTCAACTAGCCACAGAGAAACTGGCGAACGTATAATCATATTTGAAAAGAAATAATTATTTCCAGCTACCATAACAGCAATGAACGCCATATTCACCAAAAGAATCCTTTATGAATGGGGTAGGTTTGATTAACTCCACGGTTGACTTATCCTGATAATCAATATAAGATTGTGTAACCATGATAGGTCCAGTTGTACAATATATATACACTTCTTCTTTTGAATCTCCATTCGTCATTTGGGCCAATTCAATATCATTTTTGTCGAGTCTTTCATTGACTATATTGTCTATTATTTTTTTAATAAAAGGGTGTTTTGCAGGTGCATAAAATGCATAATTTCCAATCAACGAATGAAAATTATTTCTAGTTATAATAGTATCGTGCACGCGATCAATCTCGACCGGAAATTTACATATTTCCGGTTCTTTTAATAGTTCATCCAATGGTCGTTTCAATAAAATATCTAAATCTAAATATACCCCACCGAATTGATATATAGCCAAATAGCGGAAAAAATCTATTTTTTGAATTTTATGAGGAAAGTTTTCATATATAGGTTTGTACTCGTATGCATAATTATTCATAAACAATTCAATATCAATATCTGTAAAAAACATATAGTTCCATTTACCCTTGTTATGTTCAACGCTTTTTCGAAAATGAATGTATTTATCTGGAATATTATTATCTTTCCAGGTTTGAATAATATTCATAATACCAATAATATAGAATAAGTGTCTATATTATTATGTAATTAATTATTTTGCAATTAAATTAATAATTTCTTGAGGATAGTCCATATCTTTTAATACTCTCAGTCCTCCCTTTATTTCAGAAATACCCTTGGTAAATTTATATGTATAATCGAAAGTCTCATCTTTGTTAATATTTACCAGCATTTTATAATTAGATATATGTTCTGATTTTTTGAATTGTTTGCATATTTCCTTATAATGTGTTGTTAAAATGAACTGTACATTTTTATACGAAGTCAAGTATTTCAAAAAGGCAGACCCAGCTTTAATCGCTTCTTCTGGGTTTGTTCCAGAATACAATTCATCAAATATACAAAAATGTCTGTTGTTTTTATTCTGATCCGCATTAATTGAATCGATGATTTCTTTGCATCGTCTAGATTCAGCTTGGAAAAGACTATCCCGTGCCGAGGTATCTGGTATATTCAAATAACAATGTATATGATGATATGGGTTCAGTGTAGCAGAATCGTAAAAACCACACCCGAATTGCTGCGTCATTATTATATTAATAAGCGTGGTTTTAATGAGGGTAGTCTTTCCTGCTTTATTTGGCGCAGATATAATAATATTTTTCTTCATATCAATGTCATTTTTGATTAATAAATTATTACTCATAATTGGATAATATTGTTTGTTAAATTTACATATATTTTCATCGGTAAATGTCGAAAAATGAATGTCTCCAGCAATGACAGTGTCGTGTAAAATGCACATATTTTCAATATAACCATTCATACCTAACGAGTATTTCAAACTTTCTTCGTATTCCTTATTGATGTGCAGTATGTAATACATCTTTAACATGTATCCCATTTCGTAGAATTTATTGAATGTATGTTTGAATGGTGAAATCATATCTAATTCTGTTTTCATAATTTCAAGCGTGTTCATATGTTGCAACGAAACATCTGTGAATTCGCTATAGCTAGGTAAATCTTTAATCACTTCCGTAAAACAATGCATTTTTTCGATGGAATCGTCCAAATAATTCTTCATAAATAATAAATCATTGTTGACAGAGACAATATTTTTGTAAAATCGTTTACATTGGTTGATATTTTGGTATATTTGAAATATATAAAGACCTATTGTAAAAAACATATATACAATTCGGTCCCAACTCAATGTTCCTATGCTCAATAATATTTTTCCAAAGCTGTGGTTTTTAGCAATGTTTTTTAAGGTGGTAATATATAAGTCTACAGATACCGGTACCCCTTGTACTTTCAATATTATAAATGGAAATATTAACATTAAGATGGGCAAAACTAAAGTAAGTATGGGCGAAATGATATGAATAACAGATGTTATTTGTAAAAATAAGGAAGATAAGTTGAATTGTTTTAGTATGTTCCAATCTAAATAATTATATTTTTCATAGAAGAATGTATTTTGTTTTGTATTTTTCCAAATCGGCAATATTGATTCAATATTCACCCTGGGGGTCGAAGATAGTTTTTTGTAAATTTCTAGATTTTTAATGAGGGTTTGACTATCTTTTAAAAATTCAGTATTTGTTGTATATTGTTTATTCCATTTTGGTAATATTTGTTTAGAGAAACAAGTTTGTGGTTGCAATAGTTTGTGATATACGGAATTATTGTCATTATTCAACAATTCTAAATCGTTGGTAATATTGTCGGGTATATCATACACTTCTTTTTCATCTAAATATGTCATTGGTAAGCGGAAATTACTGTCTATAACAATAGATTTTTCTATGGTTTCTTTCTCAGGTTGTTTTTTTGTAGAAATCTCATCTGATAATATTTCATATTGTTCTTTGATTAATGAAAATATACTCATAGTATAATTTCATGCGAATAATAATTACTCGTTTAAACGTGAGTTATGAGAATTCTTTGATCTCAATATTATAATGTCTTTCTATATTTCTCATACGATACGCGTCTTCTTGTCTAACAAAATTAATGGCGGTCCCTTTTCTCCCCCATCGACCACTTCTTCCAATGCGGTGCAAATAGGTATTGACGTCATCCGGAATATCATAATTAATAACTATACTGACTTGTTGAATGTCTATCCCTCGCGCGGTAAGGTTTGTTGACAATAAAATATTGTGTTTATTTTTTCTAAAATCATTTAACGTTTGTTCCCGATCCATTTTTGACAAACTACTGTGTATTTTACAAACCGAAAAATTATCATTTTTCATTTTATCATATAAAATATCCAACTTTTGGATATCATTGACAAAAATAACAGTTGATGACAATGCCAACTTATTAAATAGATTTTTTAACCAATCGTATTTATTTTCGTCATCAAATGTTGCTACAAACATTTGTTCAATACCGTCTAATGATAATTCTTTTGGTTTCATAGTAATGCGTACGGGGTCAATCATAAACTGATCTGTAATTGAAAGAATTTCATTTGGAAGAGTTGCGCTGAAAACTGCTATCTGTATTTTTTCATTGAAAAATTTGAAGATAAACTGAATTTGAGATTTGAATCCCTCCGCCAGCATTTCGTCAGCTTCATCTAATATAAATAATTTACAAGTATGTAAATTTAGATGGCGTCTTTTTAACATATCTATGAATCGCCCTGGCGTTCCTATCACAACTTGCGGAGTATTTCTTCGCAAATATGTAATATCATCATTCACATTCGTTCCTCCAATAAACGTTTTTATTTTCAAATTCTTCATGAACGAACCTATCTTTTCCATAACATTTTCTGTTTGTAGAACAAGTTCTCGCGTAGGAGTTATAATAACTGCTTGTATTTCATTAATAGATTCATTAATTATCTGTAATGTGGACACGGCAAACGCACCAGTTTTACCGGTTCCGGACTGTGCTTGTGCAATTACATCTTTATTATTAATAATTGGATGAATTGCTTTTTGTTGGATCATACTTGGTTTTTCAAAACCATATGAATAAATACCTCTGAGCAGATCTTCTTTAATATCTAATTCACTCCATTCTTGAATATTTACTTCATTCTCACTTTTATTTGAATCCATTTCATTAATTATACATTTATGTTTATATATTTTCACAAATATATAATACTATAAATGTATTTAAAATTATAATTCTAGTTCTTAATACTCACGACTGCAATAAAATGTTATATAAATATTCACTTGTTGAAATATATGATATGAAAAATAATATGGAGTCATGCGAATCCGACGCTGATATAAACAATATTATTTCAAAATTGGTTGAATTGTTGAATGTTAATATTCAAATTAAACCAAAGACGATGAAACGAGATAAAAATAGAAATGCAAATGATTCACAATGGTTAAAAAAAGAACCATTTAAAGCAACCGTAATCGAAAAGAGCGCAGGAATAGAGGAATTGTTAGATAACCTGAGGGGGGTCTTGAATAAGTTGACGACAAACAATCTTGCGCAACACCAAGAAAATATAGTTAAAATAATAAATGAAATCATTAGTGATGACATAGAAGAACAGGATGAAGATAAATATACAAAGATAATGAATTGTTTTTTTAAAATCGTTATCAATAACAGGTTCTATTCTGACGTTTATGTAGAACTATTTATTTTTATATTGGATAATTTTATTCTTTTTGAAGAATACCGAAACTATTTTGTGGATCAATATAAAGATCTTATGAATGATTTTACATATGCTGATCCCAATGATGATTATAATAAATATTGTGAAATTAACAAGTTGAATGAAAATAGAAAGGCGATATTGACATTCATCATATACAGTATAAAAAAGGAGCTCTATTCTTTCGACATAATAAATGATATTTTGGATTACTACTTCGATAAAATAGGGTCAACAAAACAACAGTTATCCGCAGTGCAGATAAATGAAGAAATCATTGAAAACGTATTTGTTATTTATTCTGACGGAAAAGATATATTATTGAACGAAGTATCTAGATATGCACTTATCAGTAAAGTCAAAGATTTAACAACAATTAAGTTATCCGCAAATAAAGGATTTTCAAATAGAATGAAATTCAAATGTATGGATATTATGGATCTGTATAACAAATGATAAAAAAACTGTATAAAAATAATATTTATTCTCAATATATAATAAATATTATGGTTTTGTCTGTTCTCAGGAAGGATAAAATACAGTATAACGAAGGGCGTAAAATAGACCCCGAAGACATAGATCATTCATCTTTCGTTTATGAGACCGTTTTATTTGATAAAGATATTGAAATTGTCTTAGGTAAGGAGAAACATACATATACAAAGAACGATATTATACATTTTTCAGTGTATTTGGTAAAAGAAGATGCACCTGTATCTAGGATCGGTGTTTTTGAAATAGAAAATAATAGTTTTTTAAGTAGCATAGACGAAGAAGATGATAGTATTGATTTAGAAAAGGGAGAACTAGTATTTTTTATTGACGAAAAAACATTAAGCAAATATATTACAGTTGATACTATTCAACAAGGCCAACCAGACAACGATTCTATGAAACACACGAATGAAGCAAATGATGTAGTATTGGACGAAACTGATTATGAAGATATATCAACGGATGATACCGAAAATGATATAATGAGGGTAAAAATAGATACACCAACAAAGAAACTTGAAAAAGAAAGTGCAAATGACGATTCATTGTTCATTGTAAATGAAAATAAAGAACAAGTGCCATTTTTACGAGATGAAACCGAAAATGAATCCAATGGCCAAAAGCAACAATACCAAGAAAGTATTCGAACGACATGGATCGAAAAATTTATTAAAAGCAACGAGTATGATATCATAGATAATGAAGGAAATGGAGATTGTTTTTTTAGTACAGTACGTGATGCATTTAGATATATCGGTAAAGAAACGACTGTCGACAAATTAAGAAATATATTATCAGCGGAAGCGACAGAAGAGCAATATGAGAATTATAGGATATTGTATCACAGTTTCTTTAATGAAAAAAAACAAAGCGAAGTTGAAATTAAAAATATGCAAAATGAATTGAAAGTCTATCAGAAACGAATGGATACTACGTCAAACAAGGAAGAAAATAAATATATTTTAGATCAATTAAAACACTTGATAGAGAACATTGAAAATAGAAAACGAGAAAGAAACGATACAAATGAGATGTTAAAAGAATTCGAATATATGAAGGATATTGTTGAATATGCTCAATTCAAAGAGTTCATCAAGTCTTCGAGGTTCTGGGCAGACACTTGGGCGATATCAACCTTGGAAAAAAAGTTAAATGTGAAATTTATAATATTGTCAGAAGAAGCGTATATGAATAGCGATTTGGATTCCATTATGAAATGTGGACAGTTAAACGATACCGAGTTGGAAGAACAAAGAATATTCACCCCCGAATACTATATAATAGTTTCTTATACCGGGAATCATTATACTTTGATAGAATATAAAAAGAAAGCACTGTTTAAATTCAAAGAAATACCGTTTGATATTAAATCGTTAATTATTAATAAATGTCTTGAACGCAACTCGGGGCCGTATTATTTAATACCGGATGTTAGAAAATATAAAGAAAATATAGGATTAGACGCAAACGAAGGATTCAACGAAGAAGATGATGAAATAAACAATGATTTGTATGATAAAAATACAGTGGTTATGTATCATTCAAAATCCGATAAAAAACCGAAAGCAGGTAAGGGTTCAGGTGAACAAATACCTCAAACTGAAATGGTAGCATATACCAAATTAAACAAATTGAAAGATTGGAGACGCAAATTAGACGATAACTGGCCAGTTCCATTTGTAATAGATGGTATGAGATGGAATAGTGTAAAGCATTATTTTTTGGGATCACAATACAAAAAAGGATTCCCAGATTTCTATAAAGAATTTTCATTAGATAGTGGTAGTGATATGTCCAAAGATGTGGATATGGCGATTTCCGTAAATGATAGCGGTAAATTCAAAAATAAGGTATATAAATCATCAGAAATAAAGATTGACCCAGATTTTTATGAAATTGGAATTGATACCAGACATAAAATGGAAAGGGAACAAGCACTAGCTGCCAAGTTTACACAAAATGCCGATTTAAAACAAGTGTTAATGGAAACAAAAAATGCAAAGTTGACTATATTTAAGAGGGGGAAACCATTTATAACGGATATATCATTAATGAAATTACGTAAATCCTTACAAAATGCTATAAATTGATTCGGTTTATTGAAATATTAAGTAAATCAATAATCACCTATATTAGGACTAACCTTACCAATACCTTGAAGAATGAACCTCGACAAATTACCAATTGACGTAGTGTACTATATATATGATTTTGTAGATTATGATACAAAGACCAGCGTTTTATTAAATTCCAATAAATATATTATGAATTCTAGACAATTAAGAGAGATATTTACGATTCAAAGAATGAAAAATATTTATGAACATTCAATTAACAAGAATTTATTTGAAGTTTCCATAAGCAGAACGCCTGTATTAAAAAATAAGATCGATGGGCTATTTCCATCACCAATAATATACGAATACGTAAATGCTTATGGCGCGGAGAAGATAACCACAATTATACACCCATTGAAGGAGGGTGTACTAACTTTTAAGGCCAAAAAGAATTTATTACCAAAATTAAAAGGGAAATTATTAATAAATTGTATTAATAATTTCAGGAATATGAAATTGAATAATGCAGAGTTAGACAATTATTTTTGTAAAATAGCATATTTAATTGTGCGAAATATCGTCCACTATAGAAATGTCATTGCTGAAAAAGATAGACAGATAGCATTGAAAACGGAAGAACAAATGACCAATAAAATAAACGAACAGAACCGGCGCACCGCAGAGAAGGAAACCAAAAGGATTAACAAAATAAACGAACAGAACCGGCGCACCGAAGAGAAGGAAACCAAAAGGATTAACAAAATAAACGAACAGAACCGGCGCACCGAAGAGAAGGAAACCAAAAGGATTAACAAAATAAACGAACAGAACCGGCGCACCGAAGAGAAG
>Ga0257127_1000186_pt1 | contig 60168 bp, 16 predicted proteins | sample SI060_135mmetaG_FD_190152 | JGI IMG/M metagenome (GOLD analysis project Ga0257127, IMG submission 190152) | Marine microbial communities from Saanich Inlet, British Columbia, Canada - SI060_135m | ecosystem: Environmental > Aquatic > Marine > Inlet | place: Canada: British Columbia | collected... | reverse complement strand
AACCTTCAAGCCGGTGAGGAATCTATTACGTTCTTTACTGACGAGGAATTGATGAGTTCCGGTATAGATAACGAATTACTTCATAACCCTGACTATGTGAAGGCAAATGGAATGTTGGAAGGTATTGACAGGTTTGATGCATCATTCTTTGGTATCTCTCCCCGGGAGGCAGAAATGATGGATCCGCAGCATCGTCTCTTTCTGGAGATTTGCTGGGAAGTAATTGAAGGTGCGGGTTATAATCCTGAAGTTTATCGAGGATTGATTGGTGTCTATGCAGGTGTGGGAATGAACACATATTTGCTCTCAAATTTGATTTCTAATCCTGAATTACTGAAATCTACCGGTGGCCTTCAATTCTTTATCGGTAATGATAAAGATTTTGTTCCTACAAGGGTTTCATATAAATTAAATCTTAAGGGTCCGAGCATTAATGTAAACACTGCCTGTTCCACATCCCTGGTCGCCGTACAGTTGGCATGCCAGGGACTCATGAGTTATCAGTGTGATATGGCCCTGGCAGGTGGCGTTACGATTCATGTTCCGCAGAAATCAGGCTACCTTTATCAGGAAGAGGGAGTGGTGTCTCCGGACGGGCACTGCAGGGCTTTTGACAGAGGTGCGAAGGGTACCGTGGGAGGAAGTGGTGCAGGGGTTGTAATGCTCAAAAGATTAGATGACGCGATAAAGGATGGAGATATGATTCACGCCGTGATTAAAGGTGCTGCCATGAACAATGACGGTTCTATGAAGGTTGGCTATACAGCTCCGGGAGTACAAGGCCAGATAGAGGTAATAAACCGGGCCATTGAAATGGCTGAGATAAATCCCGAGACAATTACCTATTTGGAAACTCATGGTACAGGAACTGCCCTTGGCGATCCCATTGAGGTAAAGGCCATGACAAGTGCCTTTCGTATGAAAACGCAGAAAAAGGGGTTTTGCGCCATTGGTTCGGTAAAGACGAACGTTGGACATCTGGATACGGCAGCCGGTGTGACTTCACTCATAAAAGCTGTCCTCTCCCTGAAACACTGTCAGATTCCAGCGAGCCTTCATTTTGAGACACCTAATCCAGAGATAGATTTAGTAAACAGCCCTTTTTATGTAAATTGCACGTTGTCTGAGTGGAAGACAAACGGTATTCCCCGTCGTGCCGGAGTCAGCTCTTTTGGAATAGGAGGTACCAATGCGCACGTTATTCTTGAAGAAGCTCCTACTGTGGAACCTTCCAATTCGGAAAAACTGTGGCAACTCCTCTCTCTGTCGGCAAAGACGGAAGCAGCCCTGGAAGAGATGACCGAAAACCTGGCACACTATATCAAAGAAAACCTTAATCTTAATGTTGAAGACGTAGCATATACCCTTCATGTCGGTAGGAAAGCATTTAATTATAGACGGATAGTAGTTTGTCGAAACATACAGGATGCTGTTGATGCACTTGAATCCAGGGATCCCAAGCGGGTTTTGACACATAATCTTCAACCGGGAAAACAATCCGTGGTATTCATGTTTCCAGGTATGGGGGAGCATTATGCCAATATGTCGAGAGGCATCTATGAGACGGAACCGGCATTTCGGGAGGAGATTGACCGGTGTGCCAAAATCCTTGAACCACTGCTGGGAGTGAATCTAAAGGAAATACTTTTTACGGATGGAGGGGAGGAGACGTATTCATCATCACAACAACCACGCTTTGATTTGAAAAAGATGCTGAATCCTGATTCTGAGGATAGTGATGAAGCGAGTAAGAGACTAAACCTGGCAAAATTTGCACATCCCGCGGTTTTTGTAGTCGAGTATGCTTTGGCTAAATTATGGATGCATTGGAGGATTAAGCCACGGGCCATGATAGGTTATAGCCTTGGTGAATATGTGGCTGCCTGCCTTTCGGGAGTACTTTCTCTGGAAGATGCCTTACTCCTGCTGGTCAAAAGAGCTGAACTTATTGACCGGCTACCGGAAGGTACAATGCTCGCGGTACCTTTACCGGAGGAAGAAGTCAGGGAGATGCTTGGTGATGAACTCTCCCTGGCAGTGATTAATGCTCCTTCGCTCTGTGTAGCTGCAGGACCGGAAGAAGCCGTTATGAAATTGGAAGAGTCTCTCAACAAGAGAGACATTCTCTCCAGGCGTATTCGGACCTCTCATGCCTTCCATTCTAAGATGATGGAACCGATAAAGGAGGAGTTTGCTGAATTTTTGAAAACTCTGAACTTTTCTCCACCGAAAATTCCGTTCATTTCTAATGTAACCGGAACCTGGATCCAAGATGCAGAGGCAACCGATCCCTCCTATTGGGCGGAACATACCTGCCGTACCGTCCATTTTAACAAAGGGGTCGGTTTGTTGCTTGAAGATAAGGACACCGCCTTGCTGGAGGTTGGGCCGGGACAGAGCCTGACCGGCTTTGCGATTCAACATCCGAACAATGGAAAGGATGCAGGCGGACTCGTATTGGCCTCATTGCGCAACCGGAACGAAAATATACCGGACGAGCTCTTTCTTCTAAATTCTCTGGGGCGTCTCTGGCTTGGAGGTGTTGAGGTAGATTTCTCCGCTCTTTATGTCGGAGAGCGACGCCTTCGCGTTCCATTACCGACCTATCCATTTGAGAAACGCAGGTACTGGATAGAATCAGGTCACAATATCGAAAATAAACTGAATACGACTCATGAAGAGAATACCTTACCACGGTTAGAGATTCAGGACTGGTTTTCTGTTCCCACCTGGAAACGAACGGTTTCTTCTCATATTCAATGGGATGGCAAATGGAGATGGATGGTCTTTACTGATGAATCAGGTCTTGGTAATGCACTGATTGAATGGCTCAAACAAAAAGAGCAGGAGGTCATTCTGGTAAGAAATGGAGAGGGATTCTCTGTTGACCAACAGAATAACTACACCCTCAAACCAGACAAACCGGAAGACTATAGTCGTTTGATTTCGACACTTAAGGAATCGGGAAAACTCCCCGATAATATTATCCACCTGTGGAGTATGCGCTCTGATTACAGGAAGAGTGGAGTAGAATCTAAATTGAAATTGATTCATGAGTCACTGGATATGGGGTTCTATAGTCTAACATTTTTGGCTCAGGCTATGGGCGAAGAGGGGGTTCAAAAGCCCATGAAGCTTGGAATAATCACTAATAACATGCAGAGTGTGACTTCCGATGATATCATCTTTCCCGAAATGGCTACAATCCTGGGGCCTTGTAAAGTGATACCTCAGGAATACAAAAACTTCACATGCAGCTGCATCGATCTTGCGTTTTCCGATCAACAGGAAATGGATTTCAAACCGGTAGTAGAACAGGTAACATCAGAATTCCTCTTGAATCTTCCTGATCAAGCCGTGGCTTATCGTGGATACAGGAGATGGACGCAGACATTTGAGAAAATACAGTTGGAAGATACTGAGGGTGGAGGAAATGTCCTTCATAAAGGTGGTGTATACCTGATCACAGGTGGACTGGGAGGCATCGGGCTTGGTGTGGCGAAATACCTGGTTGAAAAGGTCCAGGCAACACCGGTAATAGTAGGAAGAACGGGATTACCACCCAGGGAAAATTGGGAAGAGATTCTAAGGACTCATGACGAGGATGATATCAACTGTATAAGGATCAGGAGTATCCGATCATTGGAGTCTTCCGGTATGGTGATACCTGTTTTCAAGGCTGATGTATCAGACCGGGAGAAAATGTCTGAGGTCTTAGAAGAAGTATTGAAACGTTTTCCTGCAATCAATGGTGTTTTTCATACGGCCGGACTTCCCGGAGCGGGACTTATTCAATTGAAAACAAGAGATATGGCAGAGGAGGTATTTGCTTCCAAAGTACATGGAACTCTTGTTCTTGAAGAGGTATTAAAGGATATTCCTCTCGATTTTATGGCACTCTTCTCTTCAAATACATCTCTTATGAGTGAAGTCGGCCAGGTTGATTATTGCGCGGCCAACGCGTTTCTTGACTCTTACGCACATTACCGTTCATTTCATCTAAAACGAAAGACCATCACCGTGAATTGGGACGCATGGAAGTGGGACAACTGGCAAAAAACACTGATGAAGGATTTACCCGAATTATATAATCAGATTCAACAGTATAGAGAAACCTACGGCCTGAGCCTCGAAGAGGGAGCGGAAGCAATGGCCCGGTCCCTGTCGTCTATGGAACCGCAAGTCATTGTCTCGACCAGAGACTTTATTAAGCTTATGGAACATCATAAAACCACCCATGTTGATTGGGATTTTACTGAAGAGGCGGCAGGAAAATCACTGCCCGTATCTACCCATGAACGTCCTAACCTGGGAACACCTTATGTACCACCTGAAAATGAGACAGAAGAGCAGATTATCGCAATGTGGCAGGAACTTTTGGGGATTGATAAGATTGGGATCTATGATAACTTCTTTCAATTGGGAGGCCATTCCCTCCTGGGAATTCAACTTATATCCCGTCTGCGGGAAACATTTGAGGTAGAGGTCCCTTTGAAAGCCCTGTTTAATGCTCCCACAGTTATAGACCTGACCCGGTTGATTGAAGAGATGATTCTTCTGGAGATAGAGGGTTTAAGTGAGGATGAGATCAGTGAGCATATTTCAGATACCCGACAAAACCAGGAATCGGTTGCGGATACAGAACCGGAACAAAACTATGAGCTCCCAAACAAAATAGTAATCCGACATCTGAACAAGGCGGAGACTGACCACTTCTATAAGGACATCTTCGAAGACAACGTCTATTATAAGCATGGAATCAAGATCCAAAAAGGAGATATTGTCTTTGACGTTGGAGCAAACATAGGACTCTTTTCCCTCTTTATCCAGGAAAAGTTTGAGGACGTGACCGTCTATTCTTTTGAGCCGGCACCTCCTCTCTTTGAGATTTTAAAGGCAAATACATCACGATATGGGGGAAAATGCAGGTTATTCAACTGCGGATTGTCAAGGAAACCGGGAGAGGCAGGGTTTACGTTCTATCCCAGGACGGCGGGGATGTCTTCCTTCTATGCAGATAGAAAAGAGGAGATGGAAGTGTTAACTGCAATTATGAAGAATCAGCAACGGCTGGGAATGGATGGTATGGACAAGGTGCTTGAGCATACTGACGAACTGCTTGAAGAACGGTTCAGGGAAAGAGAATTTGATTGTCAATTAAGAAGACTCTCCGACATAATAGAACAATACAAAATTGAATACATCAGTCTCCTGAAGATCGACGTTCAAAAGAGTGAACTGGACGTGATTGAGGGTATCGATGGAAAAGACTGGAACAAGATAAGGCAGGTCGTTATCGAGGCACACGACATAGACGGCCGTGTCGAACATATCCGGGATCTGCTGAGTAATAAAGGATATACGGTGCAGGTAGAACAGGACGATCTCTATAAAGGATCAAATATCTATAATATATATGGGACACGACAAAAGAATAAGTAATTATTCACCGCTCCCCTGACAAAAGGCGCCGAGGACAAGAAGACGCGAAGAGCGCAAAGAAAGATATTAGAGAACGAAGTCGCTAAGAACTGATTTAAAATAGCTTTTCATTTCCTGTAACCTGCAGGTTCAATCATTCTGATTTAATCTGAACATTTCTTTTCAGGTTGAAACCTGAACCATCTATAAATTTAATTTCAAATGTTAAAATGTAAATCTTCCTTTTTTATGGATTCCACTTGAGTGCCTTGTCTAGCCCTGTTTACAGGGTGTGGCTTTAGCGGCTGGTTCGTCCAGGTCAGGTATAACAATACAAACCAACAACTCCTTAAAACTAATTACTCATTCCAAATAATTTTACCTTTCAAATTATTAAATAATGGCTATTGAGTTAACTCAACAAAAGATATAAAATGGCAGAATTAGGCAAAATAGTATATTAAATCTTTCTCATTAGAAGAGAACTTCAAGTAATATCGTATCACAATAAAATGACCAACGGATTGGTCAACCCTCATTGTCAGGGAGACTACTTTTCATGATAAATGCTTCGACTTTGCTAATTACATGCTTTCCTTAGAGGAAAAGATTATTTAATACATTCTTGTAACCTGATATGGCGTTGAATAATATAAACGATTTAGTTCCCTTAACCACAAATCAGCGTGAAATATGGCTGGAACAGGAGCTTTTCCCATGTTCACCAATTTATAATATCGGTGGATATGTAGAGATAAAGGCGTCAGTAGATTATGACGTTTTTTCCCGTGCGGTAAAGTACGTTGTTGAGGAAAACGACTCACTCCAGATCGTGTTGGAAAAACACGAGGGTATCGCGCATCAGAGATTCGTTCAGCCAGATGGTGTTGATCTCCATGTTAAGGATTTTTCTGATGATGAAGATTCCTATAGCAGGTGTCTTGCATGGATGCGTAAGGAGTTCGAAAAACCTTTCAATTTGCATGGTGATCACCTTTTTCATTTCACATTAATCAAGGTTTCAAGCGAGTTATATGTCTGGTTCTCTAAATTTCACCATATAGTTATTGATGGATGGAGTATTTCATCGGTAGTCACGAGAGTTGGAGAGTTCTATACGGAATTAAAAACAAATAGTTCTTTTCAGGTTGCTCCCGGTAGTTCTTATAAAGAGTACGCATTGCAAAACGGGGAATACTTTAAATCAGGGCAGTATACAAAGGCTCAGGAGTATTGGACAAAAACACTAAGCGATGCCCCTGATTCCTTACTCCCGAGATTCAGACATACAGTTGAAAACGTTAATCAGATCAACTCTCATAAAAACATGTCCTTACCGCTGGATTTTTATAACAGGATAACCGATGAAGCTGCGAGTAAAGGGTTTTCCGCCTTCCAGTTTGTTTTAGGTGCTTTTTATAGTTATTTCAGTCGTATCTATGGAAAGGAAGATATTGTTTTTGGTATTCCAGTTCTCAATAGAAGAAATAACACTGAAAAAAATACGGTTGGATTATTTGTTGGAGTCATTCCGTTACGCATACAGGCTGAACCTGACGTTACTTTTCTTGAATTGCTGGAAATTATAAAACGTAAGATACGTGAAAGCTTCAGATACCAGCACCTTCCTCTGAGCGAAATAAACCTGTGCAATAAATCACGGCACGGTAACGAGGGAAAGATTTTTGACATACTCTTTTCCTTTGAAAAGATCGATTTCTATTCATCATTTGATGGAGTTGAAGGGCTTTTTACCCCGATGACGCTTGACAGAGAGCCTCTGGTTATTGCGTTTAAAGACTATGCTGGACGTGATCCATTTCTTGAATTCAGCTACAACAAGAATTATTTTAAGGGATTTGTGGTTGATCGCATGATGTGCCATATTGAGAAGGTATTACAGGAAACATTTAAAACTCCTGATATCGAAGTTAGTAAGATAGATTATATACCGGAAGAGGAAAAACAACTCCTTCTTCATGGGTTTAACAATACTAAATCTTCATATCCTGAAGAGAATACAATTTCCCGGCTGTTCGAAGAACAGGTGGAACGTACGCCAGATAATACTGCTCTTGTCTTTGGAGACAAAAAATTTACTTATCAACAACTGAACGAACAGGCCAATCGGTTTGCACACTGTTTGAGGGAGAGATATGGTATACATCCGAATGACCTCGTGGGAGTTCTGCTTAATCGATCAGAGTATATGATCATTGCGGTTCTTGGTATTGTAAAAGCAGGTGGTGCTTATGTCCCAATTGATCCCGAATACCCTGAAAAACGGATAAAGTTTATGCTTGATGATTTGTGCTGCAAGGCAGTTGTGACAGACGGAGAAGATTACGACAATTTCGATACGTCTTCCATGGAAAATGTCATAAATATAAAATCTGTTCAGGGTGAATGTATAACAAACCCGGTTGTGAACTCTCTCCCTAATGATATGGCTTATGTAATGTACACGTCGGGTTCCACCGGAACTCCTAAAGGGGTGACGGTTGCTCATAAACCGGTTGTTCGGCTGGTAAAGAATACCAATTACATAGAAATCAGCTCAGGTGATCGTATTTTGCAGACGGGCTCGATTTTCTTTGATGCGTCTACTTTTGAGATATGGGGGACGTTGTTAAACGGTGCAGCGTTGTATCTGGTTCCCTTAGCAGATTTACTTAAAATAAACAGACTGGGAAGAATTATTCGAGATTGTCAGATTACGATAATGTGGCTTACGAGTAGTTTTTTTAATCAAATAGTAGAGGAAGATGAATCGGTTTTTTGTGATGTAAAGCACTTGCTGGTAGGGGGAGAAAGGCTTTCCGTTTCACATATTAATAAGCTTAGAGAAGCGAATAGATCGTTGAATATTATTAATGGATACGGTCCGACAGAAAATACAACATTTACCACCACATATAAAATCGATCAAATCTTTGAAACAGATATTCCTATCGGAACCCCCGTTTCCAATACACGGGTATACATTCTGGATAATAATGGAGGGCTGTCTCCCATAGGGTTCCCGGGTGAGTTGTGTATAACTGGTGACGGTCTTGCAATGGGATATTTAAACCATCCGAGTATGACAGATGAAAAATTTATCCCATGCCCATTTGAACCGGGAAAGAAGATGTACCGGACAGCTGATATCACGCGATTATTGCCGGACGGTAATATAGAATTTCTCGGCAGATCTGATAATCAGGTAAAGATACGTGGCTTCCGAATAGAATGTGGTGAGATTGAACAAACGATCTTGCAACTTCCGTTTATCAACGAAGCAGTTGTCATAGTAAGAGACAGTGAAAATATGGAAAAAGAGTTGGTGTCATATATAGTAAGTGATAGAGAGGTACCAGCTTCTGATATCAAAATACATCTTTCATACAAGCTTCCGCATTATATGGTTCCATCCCAGTTTATCCAATTGGAAAAAATGCCTCTAACTCGAAATGGCAAAATTGACAAGAGAGCATTGCCGGAATTCGGGAATGCTAAACTCTCTGGTAAATCTGAATTTATTGGCCCGCGTAGTTCAATAGAAAGTCGAATCAGCGACATATGGAAGGAAATTCTCTCAAGGGACAAGATTGATGTACATGACAATTTTTTTGATATTGGCGGTCATTCCTTAAAAGCGGTAAGAGTCAGCAGTCAGATTCATTGTGAACTGGGAGTGGAGATCAATTTACGTACTCTGTTTCAACATCCTACGATATCGAGCCTTTCAGGAGTTATTGATAATAGGGAACAGAGTCGGTATATCCCGATCAGAAAAGTACCTGATGCTGCGCATTATCCTGTCTCGCATGCTCAACAGAGATTATGGATACTGGATAAAATTGAAGAGAATTCAAACGCTTACAATATTCCTGCATCTTTTACTATTAAGGGAGATCTGGACATTGAGGCGCTAACCTCTGCCTTAAACCAACTTGTTGAACGGCATGAAATTCTGCGAACACGGTTTATAACCATTCAAGGAGAACCCAGACAGAAAATAGAAGAAGATAAAGTGTTTAAGATTACTATGGAGGATCTCAGCGGTAGGAAAAACCCTGAAGAAAAAGTAAAGACCGAATCATACAAACACGCTCATGCCTCTTTTAATCTGGAAAAAGAGGAACTGATAAGGGTAAAGGTGCTTAAGCTGGGTAATAAACATTATATGCTTCTTATAACTCTACATCATATTATATGCGATGGTTGGTCTTTATCAATTTTTGTGAGAGAGCTTTTTGTGTTTTATAAGTCCAGGTTGATGGGAATGAACGCTTTACTGGAACCTCTTCCTGTGCAATATAAAGATTACAGTGCATGGCATAATGAAATGATCCTGAATGGAAAGTTAAAAGATGCCGGTGTTTACTGGCATACAAAACTTTCCGGAGAAATACCGGTATTATCTCTTCCAACGGATCTTGTTCGTCCTTTGGTCCAGAGTTTTCAAGGAGACAGAATAAACTTCATTATCAGCAAAGAGAACACTGATTCATTAAGGGAATTATGTAAAGCGAACGGTGTAAGCCTGTTTATGTTCTTTGTCGCATTGGTAAAAGTCCTCCTTTATCGGTATTCGAGTCAGGAGGATATCATTGTTGGCTCCCCTGTGGCCGGCAGACAGCATAAAGACCTTGAAGGACAGATCGGCTATTATGTGAATACTCTAGCGCTTAGAGATAAGGTAATGGGAAAGGATTCTTTCCGATCGCTGCTCAAGCAAGTAAAGAAGACCGTGACAAATGGTTTTGATCATCAGGAATATCCGTTTGACACGCTTGTTGATGAGCTTGCTGTTAAACGCGAAGTGAATCGTTCTCCACTTTTTGATGTTATGGTGACACACCAGAACATTGAAGAAATAGAGTTCCGTTTACCGGGAGTTGAAATTTCACAAACATGGAATGATTACCTTATAAGCAAGTTTGATTTAACATTCAGTTTTTCGGAACTTGAGGAAGAAGTGGAATGCAGTATTGAATATAACACCTCTCTGTTCCATGAAGATAGAATACAGAGAGCTAAACACCATTTAATGTCTATATTAAGGAGCATTCTTGCTGACTCAGAAGAGTGTATAGATGATATTAACATTATACCTGAATCTGAAAAGAACAAGCTATTATATGAGTTTAACAGTGATAATAAGAACTCTTGTAGTGACAAAACACTATCAGCGCTTTTTGAGGAACAGGTAGAGCAGACGCCGGATAATATAGCAGTAGTTTTTGAAGACAGAGAGCTGACATACAGGGAACTGAACAGAAAGGCAAACTGTCTTGCTCACTGTTTAAGGAAACTATACCATGTGCAACCGGACGATCTGGTCGGTGTATTGCTTGACCGTTCGGAGAATATGATCATCGCGCTTCTCGGCATATTAAAGTCGGACGGGGCTTACGTTGCAATTGATCCGGAGTATCCCGATGAGAGAATAAAATTTGTCGTTGAGGACGCACGGTGTAAGGTGATAGTAACTCAGGAAAACCTCACTACTAAATTGGGAGGCTGTAGCGGCACTATTATCGACATTAATAATGTTTCGGAACAGAGGGATACAAATCTTACACATAATGCTTTGCCTGAAAATTTTGCTTATGTTATTTATACTTCAGGTTCAACCGGGAAACCCAAAGGCACGTTAGTAACCAACGATAATGTAGTGCGTTTATTTAAAAGTACGGAATCAATCTTTCATTTTACCTCTTCTGATGCTTGGTCGTTCTTTCATTCAATTGCCTTTGATTTCTCGGTATGGGAGATTTTTGGAGCCTTGTTATATGGTGGCAGACTTGTTGTTGTGCCTTTTGAAACCGCCAGGTCACCGTTTGATTTTTACGAATTCCTTGTTAAGGACAAAGTAACCGTTTTGAACCAGACCCCTTCCGCGTTCAAACAGCTAATTCCTGTTGCCGTATCACAGGAAAGCAAACTCTCTTTAAAATATGTGATTTTTGGTGGTGAAGCGCTTGATACTGGAGGTCTTGATTTGTGGTTTAATCGTTACCATGACAAACAGACAGAGTTGGTTAACATGTACGGAATAACCGAAACGACTGTTCATGTAACCAGTTTTGCCGTTACTCAACGCTCTATTCAAAATAAAAAAAGCATACTTGTTGGTAAGCCGTTGCAGGACCTGAAAATTGATATTCTGGATAAAAGTAGAAATCTTGTCCCGATAGGTGTTACCGGTGAGATTTATGTGAGTGGAGCAGGGGTTGCTGGTGGTTATCTGAATCAATCGGAACTGACCGCTGAAAGGTTTTTGGAAAATCCTTTCAGATCCGGAGAACGCATGTATCAAACCGGAGATCTTGGTATGTGGCTTCCTGATGGTAATATATTATATACCGGCAGGATTGACAACCAGGTAAAGATACGGGGGTATCGTATTGAATGTGGAGAGATAGAATACGCCCTTTTACAGCATCCGCTCATAAATGAAGCGGTTGTTGTTTTCAGTGATGATGGAATGAGCGGAATGGAGCTTTCTGCATACATTGTATGCGAGGAAGAAATTCCGCTGCAACACGTCCGGAAGCATCTATCAGGCAGACTTCCCGATTATATGGTTCCCTCTTATTTTTTCCAATTAGATAAAATGCCGTTAACAAGAAACGGCAAGATTGATAAAAAAGAGCTGTCAGGTTTTACGCCAATAGAATCTGATATATATGTACCACCGGAAAATGAACTTGAACAGGATTTGACATTGATCTGGAAAAAATTTCTTAAGACTGAACAGATTGGAGTAACGGATAATTTCTTTGACCTGGGAGGTAACTCGTTGCTTTTAATTAAGGTGTTTTTCGAATTAGGAAAAAAGTACAATGGTTGTTTACAAATGACCGATTTATTTGCCTACCCGACAATATCGGAGTTAGCAAGCTACCTGACAACAAAAGAACCGGATAACACTATTCAACAAAAATTCAATGAACGTGGTGTAAAACAAAAACAGGCGTTGGTAAAGAAAAAGCAAAGTATGATTAAGGACCGGAGAAAGCATTCTCAGGATGTTGTAAAATGAATCAATTTTATAGATATAATTATGTTAAACCCCTTCAGGGTTTGAAATTTTTGGTTATCGCAAACCCAGGGTGGCGCTTCGCTTACCTTGGTCTAGTGGATGCAACTCCTTCGGAGTAATATGAAAAGAGAACAATAAAGGCTTTTCGAATAGAAAAGTTATAACGATCTAATTAACCTCTCACACTTTAGTCAGTTAAAATGAGAATTTCTAACTTGTAACATTATTATAAAAAACCAAAGTTTGGTTGCGGTTATCCCCGGACTGAAAAATGCCGAGGACTTTCCTCGGGCAAAATTGTTTTTGGATTATTGCCGAAAACAATTTTGAGATGAGTATAAGAAGAATGGAAGGCGAAACTTACCCTGAAAGGGTTATATTCAACAGCCCAGAGTAAGCGGAGCGCCACTCTGGGTATTATGTATAAAATAATATAAACCCTGTAAGGGTTTTACAAAAAGGTTTTCAATATGGCTCAGTCTTTAGCTAAAGTATATCTGCATATTGTGTTTTCAACAAAGAATCGTATAGGGTTTTTGCAAGATAAAAATTTGCAGAAGGAAATACATGCTTACTTAGCGGGTATTTGCAAAAACCTTGACTCTCCTTCTCTTCTTATTGGTGGAACAACTGATCATATTCATATTCTTTGTCTTCTTTCGAGAAAATATACGATTTCAGATTTGCTTCGTGAACTCAAACGGGAATCATCAAAATGGATAAAAACAAAAAATATTTTGTCTCTTAATGATTTTCATTGGCAAAATGGATATGGCGCTTTTTCAGTTGCTCCTTCCCATGTAGATCCACTGAAAAAATATATTGCTAATCAGGAAGAACATCATCGTAAAGAGACTTTTCAGGACGAATTCAGGAGATTATTGCAAAAGTACAATGTAGAATATGATGAGCGATATATTTGGGATTAATTTAAAAATTTGATCCATTATTTTGTTAAACCCTTTCAGGGTTTACTGTATTCTTATATCTCAAACCCAGGGTGGCGCCTTGCTTACCCTGGGCTATTGAATAAAACCCTTTCAGGGTAAAATTAACGTATTTAACTTTCTTAATATTGCAAATATTTAAGACACGAGTCATGGACCTTGATATTAATATAATACCTTTAATAGCCTTTATTCTTGGCTTGTTTGCAAAAGCTGAGCTTAGTTCTAGAAACGAGCCCTACAATTTATATTATGCCTGATGGTTTTGAAAACCTGTCATTCCTACGGTCTGTTGAGCGGGAATCTAGTCCTTCCTGTTTCTGGATTCCCGTTTCTACGGGAATGACAACTTTACTTAAGAATTGTTCAATGTGGATAATCCGTTATTGTGCTCACTGTTCTTTTACTCCGAAGGAGTTGTATCCAAATAGCCCTGGGTAAGTGAAACGCCACCCAGGGTACTATGTTAACCAATAATATGAACCCTGAAAGGGTTTTACAAAAAACTTTACGGGAAAGATTTCGAAATAGGCTTAAGAAAGGGTAATCTTTATATATGAATAAAACTGACACAGACGATTCTTCAGTTTCTGTTGCTGTAATAGGTATGGCCGGTCGTTTCCCCGGTGCCCGCAATATTGGTGAGTTCTGGCATAATCTTTGTAATGGCATTGAGTCTATCTCATCTTTCAGTGAAGAGGAGTTATTAAATTCCGGTGTAGACCCTGATTTGCTTAAAAAACAGAATTACGTGAAAGCAAACTCAGTGCTGGAAGATGTAGAAATGTTTGATGCTTCATTTTTTGGTTATACACCAAGAGAAGCTGAAGTTATGGACCCGCAGCACCGTCTCTTCCTTGAGTGTGCCTGGGAATCTCTTGAAGACGCAGGTTACGTTCCAGAAAACTATAAAGGCAGAATTGGTGTGTTTTCGGGAACGGGTACGAATAGTTATTTTCAAAATAATTTACTCCCAAACCGTGAAATAGAAAAATCGACAGGTCTTTTTCAGATTCTGATAAGTAATTCCGGAGATTTTGTTCCAACCAGAACATCCTATAAATTGAATTTAAAAGGGCCGAGCATGAATGTGGGAACCTCGTGTTCAACGTCACTGGCAACGGTTCAGATAGCTTGTCACAGCCTGCTTACGTATCAGTGTGATATGGCGTTGGCCGGTGGCGTGAGAATTTTGCTGCCTCAAAAAGCAGGTTACCTGTATCAGGAGGGTGGGGTGCTTTCTCCTGACGGTCATTGCCGCGCCTTCGATGCTGATGCAGGGGGGACGGTAAGCGGAAATGGTGTTGGTGTTGTTGTACTGAAAAGGCTGGAGGATGCAATTGAAGATGGCGATCATATGTATGCTGTTATCAAAGGTTTCGCTTTGAATAATGATGGTTCATCAAAAGTAGGATATACTGCTCCCAGTGTGGAAGGCCAGACCGAAGTAATTGCCGAAGCGCTGACAATGGCAGATATTAAAGCCGAGACCATCGGTTACGTAGAAACACATGGAACAGGAACTGAGTTGGGAGATCCAATTGAAATTAAAGCACTATCTCGTGCCTTTCGGTTCAGTACTCAGAAAAAATCGTTTTGTGCTATTGGGTCTGTGAAAACAAACATCGGACATCTGGATTCCGCTTCGGGTATCGCTTCGTTCATCAAAACTGTACTGGCACTTAAGAACAAAATAATTCCTCCCAGTCTGCATTTCAAAAATCCTAACCCCGAAATCGATTTTGAAAATAGCCCCTTTTATGTAAACGCAAGCAGGTCTGAATGGCAGAAAGACGGAAACCCACGCAGGGCTGGAGTCAGTTCCTTTGGAGTGGGGGGGACTAACGTGCATCTGGTTCTGGAAGAAACGCCGGAGGTGAGGTCTTCTGATTTACAAACATGTGACAGGCCATATTATCTATTGCCTATATCTGCCAGGAGTGAAGCGGCACTGAACAAAGCGACTGATAATCTTGCTGAATATATGCGGAAAAACCCAGAAATATATCTTCCGAATCTTGCTTATACACTTTCCTTAGGAAGAAGGGCTTTCAATCACAGGAGAGTTCTTGTATGTAAAGATATTGATGATACCGTGTCCGCACTTCAGAGTCTTGATCCGGAAAAGGTTTTTACCAATTCCACGAAAATAAAAGGAAATAGTGATTTTCAGAATAATTCAGAAGAAATCTTGAATTCGTTATGTAATCCGCAAAACAGTGAATTTGAAACACTAATATTCTTGAATAAATTGGGTGAACTCTGGTTAAGAGGTGTAGAGGTAGATTGGGGAAAACTTTACGCTAACAAAAAATATTACCGGATTCCTCTGCCTGCCTATCCGTTTGAACATGAGTACTACTGGATAGATACCCCTGAAGAAACTCAGACTTCAAAGACGAGTTATAAAGGGAAAAAACCGGATATTGCGGAATGGTTTTACATTCCTTCATGGAAGCGCTCTTTACATAATTACAGGAAAGATGCTCAGGCTCGAAAATGCCTGTGGCTAGTTTTTGCAGGTGAATGCGGTTTCTCTCATGAACTCGTGAAAAAAATAAAAGAAAATGATAACAGGGTGATTTGTGTTGCAGTCGGGAAGGAATTCAAAAAAACAGGAGAGGATAGTTATTTTCTTAATGCTCAAAGACCGGAAGATTACCGCTCTTTATTGACGGAACTGAAAAGTGCTGGGCAGATTCCTGAAAAGATTGTACATGTTTGGAGTCTTACGGAAAACGGAAACCGTGAAGTGAAGTTAGATGAAATGCAATATTCTGGTTTTTATAGCCTGCTTTATTTAACCCAGGCTTTTGGGACGGAATGTTCAGATAATCCGATTCAACTCGCAGTTATATCTAATAACGTTCATGAGGTAAGCGGAGAGGAAGAATTAATTCCCGAAAAGTCCAGCCTTATTGGGTTGGTTAAAGTAATTCCACAGGAATACTCAAATATCATTTGTTGCAACATTGACATATCTCTTCATGAATTGAAGACTAATCGTCATGCGCTTTTAAACCGCCTTTATGGAGAACTATCCACGGAATTTTCTGGACAGTTGATCGCGTTTCGTGGGAATCATCGATGGATTCCAAGCTATGAGCCTGTAGTTTTTGACGTGGATACAAAAAAAAGCCTGTTAAAAAAAGAAGGTGTGTACCTGATTACCGGAGGTATTGGAAATATCGGGCTCTTATTTGCTGAATACCTGGTAAGAGAATATAAAGCCAGACTCATATTAGTTGGACGTACTGCTCCTGATACGTGTAAGATCGAGAAAATCAAAGAGTTCGAAAGCAACGGGTCTGAGGTTCTGGTTCTGAGTGCGGATATCGCTGATGAGCAGGAAATGAAAGAGGTTCTTTTACAGGCAGAAAAACGTTTTGGCCACATTAACGGTGTTGTCCATGCGGCGGGAATTACTGGAGAGAAAGCGTTTCGTACTATTGCGGAAACGAACCAAGAGGAATGTGAAGAGCAATTCAGACCAAAAGTACAGGGACTGTATGTCTTGTCCCGACTTTTAAAACAAAAGGAACTGGATTTTTGTATGCTGTTTTCTTCATTATCTGCCGTGTTGGGTGGACTGGGTTTTGTCTCCTATTCTGCGGCAAACATTTTCATGGATGTCTTTGCTCAAAAGCAGAATAGATCGAGCAAATTTCCCTGGATCACTGTTAACTGGGATGGTTGGCTATTTAAGGAAATAGAACAGCCAGGTTCGATCAGTAATCATCTGCTGGAATTTGCAATAACGCCGGATGAAGGAATAGATGCTTTTGAACGCGTTTTATCCTGCGGGGCAAACCACCTAGTTATTTCTACTGGAGATTTATCAGCGAGGATTGAGCAATGGACAACAATAAAATCCATTCACGAAATGGAACAGACGCAGAAAAAAGAACCGGCCATGCATGAAAGACCAGATTTGGATACTCCATATACAGGTCCGCGCAATGAAATAGAAGAAAAACTGGTGACAATATGGCAGGATCTGTTTGCCATAGAACAGATAGGAATTCACGATGAATTTTTTGAGCTGGGAGGTGATTCAGTAATGGCGGTTCAGGCAATTTCTCGTATTAAGGACATCTTTGAAGTTGATGTGCATGTGGGTGATATTTTTGAGAAACCGACAATTGACGAGTTGGCTGAATTCATACTTGCCAATACTTTGAAACATCTGGAAGATGATGACTTGCATGAAATAGAATCAGAAATGGATGAAATGTCTGATGGGAAAACATCTTAATAAAAAATTCAATGTTGCCCCATGTCATTCCCATGAAAATGGGAATCTATTTGCCCTTGTAATGATAATTCCAGATTCCCGCTCAACAGATTGCGGGAATGACAGTCGTCGTTTTGTAAAGCGACAGGTTACTGGTATATGATAAAGGACAGGGGTGTTCTCAAAACTCCTTATGTAATAAAACGTTGCGATTCAGGATACAAACCTGAACTTTCAATACAAATATTTACCCCGAAGGGGTTATATATTATAGCCCAGGGTAAGCAACGCGCCACCCTGGGTAACTAGTAAAAAAAGATAAACCCTGAAAGGGTTTTACAAAAATAAAAATATGCAGAAAACAACCGAACAACTTGCAAAAGATTTCAGAAAACTTTCACCGGAAAAGCAACGGTCTATACTGCAGAAATTAAAGGAAAAGAAATCCGCAAAAATCTCTACGGTTAAGAGCATCCCAAGACCAGATGACCTTCCATTGTCTTTTGCCCAACAGCGATTATGGTTTCTCGATCAGCTTGAAGGCCCTAATGCCGCCTACAATATACCTGTTGCTTTAAAGATAATTGGCAAATTAAATGTTCCAATTCTTGAGCAAAGCTTAAACAAGATTATTCAACGTCATGAATCATTACGGACTACTTTTGCAACAAAAGGCGAAATGCCTGTTCAACTCATATCCCCCGAACTTTTATTAAAGATTGAGATATTAGATTTACAATCAGTGCCTGATTCAGGGCTTCATGAAGAAATGAATCGGCTGATTGATGAGGACGATTTAAGACCTTTTGATCTTTCAAACGGGCCGTTAATAAGAGTGAAGTTGTTGAAACTGAGACCGGAAGAGCATGTTTTCCTGTTAACCATTCACCATATCATCTATGATGGTTGGTCAATCGGCGTAATGATGAACGAACTGTCAAATTTTTACCAGACATTTCTAAGAGGAAAGACCCTTTTGTTAAAAGGGCTTCCAATCCAGTATGCTGATTATGCTATTCTCCAGCGTAAACGCTTTCAAGGGGAATTTTTACAAAGGCAATTAACGTATTGGAAAAACCAATTAGCAGATGCTCCTGCTGTTTTGGCAATCCCAACCGATAAAATCCATCCACCAAAAAGAACGTATCAAGGCAGCAGGGTTTCCTTTGCATTAAGTTCTAAGCTGAGTCAAAAGCTGAAGGATTTGAGCAAGAGAGAAGGTGCCACGTTATTCATGACTCTTTTGACAGCTTTTGCGATATTACTGTCACGTTATAGCTCTCAGAGAGATGTATTAATCGGTTCTCCCATAGCGGGGAGAAACAGGTCGGAATTGGAATCGTTAATTGGCCTTTTTATCAATACCCTTGTACTGCGTATAGACTTATCCGAGAATCAAAGCTTTCAAGGATTATTAATGCAGGTTAAGAGAACCGTACTTGACGCTTATGTTCATCAAGATGTTCCTTTTGAAAAACTGGTAGAAGTACAGGAGCCGGAACGAAATATGAGCCGGACGCCTCTTTTTCAGGTTGGTTTTACTCTACAAAACATGCCTGCAAGTAATTTCAATGTGCATGGTTTGTCAGTCGTTCCTCTAGAAACGGACAAACTTACCGCAAAATTGGATTTAAATCTTATTATGTGCGAAACGGAATCTGGTTTAAGTGGCATATTGGAATACAATACTGATATTTTCCATGCAGAAACTATTCAGCGCATGTCCATCCATTTACATAATCTTTTAAACAGCGCGGTTCAAAATCCTGAACAATCAATATTCAAAATCTCCTTTTTAAGTAAAGCAGAAGAAGATACATTGTTAATTGATTGGAACAATACCAGAAAAAATTATTCAGAAACCAGGCTTATCCATCAATTGTTTGAAAAAAAGGTCGAACAAATCCCATCTGCTGTTGCGGTGATATTTAACGATCTTGAGATAACATATAAAGAACTGAACGTTCATTCTAATCAACTTGCGCACTATCTAAAATCAAGAGGGGTCGGGCCGGAGTCTGTTGTTGGTGTATATATGGAACGTTCTCTTGAATTGGTTGTATCTCTTCTTGCTATTCTTAAATCCGGCGGCTTTTACGTACCGTTAGATCCAGGTTATCCTGAAGAGCGGGTCAGATTTATGGTTGAAGACTCGGGTGTTAAATTAGTTCTGACACAAGAAAAATATATCAGCAATTTTAACAAAAAAGATATTGATTTAATCTGTGTTGACAGGGATATGCCTTTAATAAGCCGGGAGAGCCGACACAACCTTTCCTGTGACTTACAACCTGATAATCTCGCTTATATCATATACACTTCCGGGTCGACCGGAAGACCGAAAGGCGTCATGAACACGCATAAAGGTGTGTGTAATCGTTTGCTATGGATGCAGAACTTTTACCGGTTAAATGAAAATGATCGTGTTTTACAAAAAACTCCATTTAGCTTTGATGTTTCGGTATGGGAATTTTTCTGGCCGCTTATGACCGGTGCAACCCTGGTTGTTGCAGAGCCTGAAGGACATAAAGATAGTTCATATCTGATTAATTTGATCTCTGAAAAAAAAATTAGCATTATTCATTTTGTTCCGTCAATGTTGCAGGTTTTTCTTGACAATAAAGAGATACGGAAATGTGCATCTCTTAAACGTGTGATCTGCAGCGGAGAGGTATTGCCTTTTGATTTGCAGAAACGGTTTTTTGATTGTCTGGATGTGGAATTGTATAATCTTTACGGACCGACCGAAGCTGCTGTTGATGTCACTTATTATCATTGTTTAAAAAACATTGGCAAAGGAATTGTACCTATAGGGAGGCCGATTGATAATACATCGATTTTCGTCTTAGACAGATATTTTCAACCTGTTCCTATAGGCGTGCCTGGTGAGTTATATATAGGTGGATTAAATGTTGCCAGAGGTTACAATAACCGGGATGATTTGACTGCTGAAAATTTTGTCCCCGATCCATTTTCCGGTGAAAAGGGGGCACGGTTGTACAAAACCGGAGATCTCGTTCGCTATTTACCGGATGGAGAGATTGAATATATAGAGCGAATCGACTCACAGGTTAAAATTAGAGGGTTTCGCATTGAGTTAGGTGAGATTGAACAGGCCTTTAGCAGCCACATGGCAGTTCGCGAAGCAGTCGTGAAAGTTTGTGAGGATCAACCGGGAAATAAACAGCTTGCTGCTTATTATGTTACAAGTGAAACGATTGAGCAAAAAGATTTGAGAAATTATGTAAAAACAAAACTTCCGGATTATATGATACCTCAATTTTTTCTTGAACTGGAAAAGATGCCGTTAACGACTAATGGAAAGATAGACCGGATCCTTCTGCCGAAACCGGATGGATCGTACTCCGGACTTGAATATGTTGAACCTTGCGGTGAAATAGAAAAGTCCCTGTCTGATATATGGACTGATGTACTGAATCTGGATAGAGTGGGAGCAGGTGACAATTTTTTCCACATAGGGGGGCATTCTCTCCTGGCAATTCAGGTGATGTCGAGAATACACGAGACGTTTCATCTTAAACTTCCGGTGCGAACCCTGTTTGATGAACCGACTATTGCAGATCTGGCTGGACATATTGAGAAACTTAGCAAAGCGGTAATAGCCGCTTCCATAGGATTAGATGAAGACAGAGAAGAAGGCGAGATTTAAAATTGATGAGAGAAAAAGTGTTAACGAGATTTTGTTAACGCTTGCCGAATTGGACGTCAAACTCTGGGCGGATGGGGACCGCTTGCGGTATAACGCACCGAAAGGGGTGTTAACTCCTGAAATTCGAACCTTCATTGCCAGTAGAAAATCCGATATACTCAATTTCTTACAGGAATCAAACCTCCTTAAGATTGAGCCGGTTTCACAAAATAAAGATTTGCCCTTGTCTTTTTCTCAGGAGCGATTATGGTTCCTTGATCAGATGATTAAAGGCAATACAGCATATAATGTACCAATCTCTGTTCGGCTTAAAGGATCCCTTAACATTCCAGCCCTGGAGCAGAGTGTACATGAAATCATTAAACACCATAAAATCTTAAGGACCATATTTCCGTCAAAAGACGGTAAGCCGATACAGGTCATTTCTGATTCTCTGAAACTCTCAATAGATATCATTGATTTACAATCATATAAGGAGGAAGAGAGATTACAAAGGGTTGTTGATCTCTGTACTCTTGATGTGCAGGCACCTTTCAACCTTGCATGCCTGCCTCTAATTCGAGTCAAATTATTCCTTTTAGAAAAAACAGACACTGTGCTGTTTATAAATTTACACCATATTATTACTGACGGCTGGTCAATAGGCATTTTCTTCAGGGAATTGTCAGTCGTCTATCAAAATATCCTCAATAACTCCCGGTTTCTTTTACCGGATCTACCCATACAATACGCTGACTTTGCATTCTGGCAGCGGGAAAAATTCAATAAAGCGGTTTTGAAAACCAGTATTGATTTTTGGGAAAAACAATTACGATATGCTCCTCCCCTGTTAGAGCTTCCTTACGACAGGTTGCGTCCCACGGCCCAGACATTTAACGGTTCTTCGTTACATTTCCACATAGATTACCGTCTTACCGGAAAACTTAACAATTTAGCGCGAGAATCAAACTCCAGTCTGTTTATGGTTCTGGCCGCGGTGTTTAACCTATTGCTTTTTCGTTATAGTAATCAGAATGATATTCTTATCGGTATACCATCAGCCAATCGTAACCGTAAAGAGATAGAACCATTAATCGGATTCTTTGTCAATACACTGGTACTGCGTACGGACCTATCCGGCAATCCTGTTTTTACAGAACTGTTAAATCAGGTTCGCCAGACAACCCTTGACGCGTATGCCCATCAGGATCTGCCTTTTGAACAGCTTGTAGAGGAATTACACCCGGAACGTGAACTAAGCCACACTCCCTATTTTCAGGTGATGCTCGCGATGCAGAATGTTTCAGTGGACTATCCGAGTATTCCGGGACTGACATTGACGCCTCTGGAATTGGAACGCAGCACCGCTAAGTTTGATCTTACCCTTGAGCTTGCTGAAACGGAAAAGGGGTTGTCCGGTTTGTTTGAGTACAACACAGATCTGTTTGATGCTGCAACTGTTACCCGGATGATAGAGCATTTTAAAATATTGTTAAACAGTGTTGCAAACAAGCCACATCAAACCATATCGGAATTACCCCTGCTGAGTGAAGCAGAACAGAACAAGATTCTTATTGATTGGAATAATACTCGATCCGAATATCCTGATGAGCTCTGCATTCATCAGGTATTTGAAAAAAAGGCATCTTTAGCTCCACACGCTGTTGCCGTTGAGTTTGGTGATGAACAGGTAAAGTATCGCCAATTGAATACACGAGCCAACATACTTGCCCATCGTCTTATTGATATGGGTGTCGGACCGGAAGTTTCTGTAGGCATTTACCTGGAACACTCTATTGAAATGATTGTAAGTTTTCTTGCTGTGCTGAAAGCGGGTGGGGCGTATATACCGTTAGATCCTGCATATCCCGTGGAACGATTGCTTTTCATGATCGATGATTCCGGTTTGAGACTGATAGTAACTCAATATGACCTGTCAGTCAGGTTGCCACAAAATACAGCACAACTTGTTTGTCTTGACAATGGGCAGGAGGAATTACCTCCGGATAGGGGAGAAAATCCGGTTACGAAGGTAACACCTGAAAACCTTGCTTACGTGATTTATACTTCCGGGACAACAGGCAAGCCAAAAGGGGTTATGGTTTCTCACAAGGGATTGGTTAATCTTGCAGGAGCGCTCGGACGGGCATATTATGTTGAAGCGGACAGCCGTTTTCTTCTCTTTGCTTCCTTCAGCTTTGACGCATCGTTAGCGGAAATAATCATGACTTTTTACGAGGGCGCTACCTTGATTCTTGGAACGCGCTCAGAGTTGATGCCGGGTACCGATTTAGCACAACTGTTGAATAAGCATAAGGTGACCCATGTAGTACTCCCTCCATCAGGATTGGCGGTTATGCCGAAAGTAAAATTATCTGCGTTACAATCTCTTGTGGTTGCCGGGGAAACATGTTCACAGGTTCTCGCTGAAGAGTGGGCAGCACAATACCGGTTTATTAACGCATACGGTCCAACCGAGGCAACTGTGTGCGTTGCATCCTATGAATACAAGTCTGACAGTGAGAAACTGCCAATTGGCCGTCCAATTGACAACACCCGGCTCTATATACTGAACAAAAGTCTTACACCCGTTCCTGTCGGCGTTCCCGGTGAATTGCATATTGCCGGAATTGGTTTAGCTCGCGGCTATTTGAATCGTCAGGAATTGACCGCGGAAAAATTTATTCCTGATCCGTTTTCTCATGATCCCGGTTCTCGTCTTTATAAGACCGGAGATGTCGCCCGGTATTTTCCGGACGGCAATATTGAAATTCTTGGCCGTCTTGACCAGCAGGTAAAAATACGGGGTTTTCGCATTGAACCGGGAGAAATAGAATCTGTACTTTCAGAGCACACGGGTGTTAAAGAGTGTGTGATTGCTATTGAACAGGATAAATCAGAGAATAATTTCCTTTCGGCGTATTATGTGGGTTCCGCACAAAGTTCCGAACTTCGAGGTTATCTTAAAACAAAATTACCGGATTACATGATACCGGCATCTTTTATCATCATGGATAGGATGCCTCTGACGTCAAATGGAAAAATCGATCGTAATAAACTTCTTTTGCAGGAAAGATCATTACTTAATTCTGAAAAAAGGGTTATTGCGCCTGCTACACCGACAGAAGAGATGGTGGCTTTAATCTGGTCAGAGGTATTGGACGCAGAAGAGATTGGCAGCAATAGTGATTTCTTTGAGATAGGAGGTCATTCTCTGCTTGCTACTCAGGTAGTTTCTCGTATTCGTAAAGGTTTCTCAGTAGATTTTTCGGTGCGCTGCCTCTTTGAATTACCGATTTTATCGGATATGAGCAGGGAAATCGATGAAAAACACCGGGAAAGCACACTCAAGCTGCCACCAATTACTCCTGTTGATAGAAAAGGGAAATTGCCACTTTCCTTTGCACAGGAAAGACTCTGGTTTCTGGACCAACTGGTTCCGGACAGTCCCTTTTATACTATTCCTTTAGCAATTCGAATTAATGGTAATCTCAAGGTAGAGGTCCTGGAGAAATGTTTTAATGAAATTATCAGGCGTCACGAAGCCTTAAGAACTACATTCCCCACTATTAACGGAATAGCGGTGCAGGCCATAGGCCCGGTTAAACAGATACCCTTAACCATAGAAGATTTGACTCATTTACCTGATGATCAACAGTCGAAAGAGGTTGAACGTTCTGTTTTAAAAGAATTCAGTCTTACTTTTGACATAGCAAAAGACATTTTAATCAGATTTGGTCTGATGAAATTAAAACCGACCGAGTACGTTTTGCTTTTAACAATGCATCATATTGTTTCCGATGGGTGGTCAATGGGTATATTTGTTAAAGAATTAACTGAATTATATAAAACTTTCAGTAAAGGTATGAAGTCGTCCTTACCGGAATTACCGGTTCAGTATGCGGACTTTGCCGTCTGGCAGCGAAGCTCTTTAGACATTGAATCGCAATTGAACTATTGGAAGAATCAATTATTAGAATTGCCGGTGCTTAAGCTTCCTCAGGATTATTACAGGCCGGATATTCAAACCTTTCACGGTAAAACAGAAAGGTTTGAAATGGATCATGTTGTAACAAAATCATTAAAGGAATTAGCTGCCGAATCGGGATGCAGTTTATTCATGGTTTTACTGGGAGCCTTTTCGACGCTGCTGTCACGCTATACGAACCAGGATGATATTATAATAGGCGCTCCAATAGCCAATCGCAATTACCCGGAAATCGAATCACTGATTGGCTTTTTTGTCAATACTCAGGCGTTAAGATGCGATTTGTCGGAGAATCCGGATTTCCTGGAATTACTTTCTCGCATTAAACATACTGCGTTTGACGCATACGCAAATCAAGACATTCCCTTTGAAAAGCTGGTAGAGGAGTTACACCCGGAACGAGACATGAGCCGGAATCCATTGATGCAGGTTGCCATGGCTCTTCAGAATACCCCAATGCCTTCAGGAGAGGTGTTGCCCGGTCTAACAATAACCACAATCGATTATGATCCGGGAACGGTACGGTTCGATATTGAATTCCATATTTGGGAAATTGAAGGCAAACTGAAATGCAACTTTATTTACAGCATAGATCTGTTTAAGAGTGACACGATCAAACATATGATCCGGAATTTTCTGACATTGGTAAACTCAATTGTTAAAGATCCAAACCGGAAAATTGCAAACCTGCCTATTTTAGAAAAAGAGGAATTAGAACAGATCCTGGTAACGTGGAATGATACCGGTCTGGAATACAACAGTGATAAATGCGTTCACCAACTGTTCGAATCCATGGTAGAAATATCACCGGATGCAGAAGCCGTTGTTTTTGAAAACGAAAGTATTGCCTATAGAGAATTAAATACAAGGGCAAATCATCTGGCCTATTATTTAATTGAACATGGTATTCAATCTGGAAAGCCTGTAGGTGTATGTATTGAAAGGTCAGTGGAAATGATTGTGGGAATACTTGCCGTTCTTAAGGCCGGTGGCGCTTATGTACCTCTTGATCCGGAATATCCAAAAGATCGTATAGCTTTTATTTTAGATGATGCTAATGTTGAAGTCCTACTGACTCAAAATAAGCTTGTCGATAGATTTTCAGACTTGATGGTCAATCTTGTTGTGCTTGATGAAACAAACATAGTTTTATCAGATGAGGTCATCCTGAATGGAGCCGAAGGGTTGCTTACTGTCCCGGAGCGGCCTACCATGAATAATGGTAATCCGTCAGGTACGGTTGTATGTGAATATGCTGCTTACGTTATTTATACATCCGGAACAACGGGAATTCCTAAAGGTGTTACCATTACTCATAAGAATTTACTGTCACTGCTTTATGCTTTTGAACATGCGACACCATCCTCCAGAAAACGTGTCGGTGTTTCGGTATGTTCTTTTACCTTTGATGTTTCGGTCTGGGAAATATTTTCAAACCTCTGTTTTGGAGGTGCCCTTCATATTTTAACTCAGGTCACTTTTGCCGATCCTCCTCTCTTTGCCGACTATTTAACGAGGCATAAGATCTCCAGTGCTTATATCCCAACCGCGTTATTGGATCCGGTTGTAGAACGTTTTAAAGAAACCGATCAGAAAGTATATTTAGAGAATCTTCTTGTAGGGGTAGAGCCTATAAAACAAGGTACATTACAAAAGTTTAAAGACCTGTCGGAGACAATCCAAATAGTAAACGGCTACGGGCCCAGTGAATCCACCATTTGCTCAACCTTTTTTCTTTTTCCTGAAAAATGTGATGAGCTGCAAAGGAGAACCCCTATCGGTAAACCTGTTGCTAATTATCAAATATACCTACTTTGTCCTTCTCTTAATCCTGTTCCCATTGGAGTAAACGGGGAAATATATATTGGCGGCCACGGCCTCGCAATGGGCTATCTGAATCTCCCCTCTTTAACCGCTGAGAAATTTATTCCAAACCCATTTACCGATAAACCGGGAGAACGTCTGTATAAAACAGGAGACATGGCCCGGTATTTGTCAGACGGCACTATTGAATTTATCGGACGTATTGACAATCAAATAAAAATCCGTGGATACCGTATAGAGGCGGGAGAGATTGAAACGGTGCTGACAGAGCATAGGGGAGTTAAGCAAAATGTGGTTATCGCAAGAGAAGATGATCCGGGTGAAAAGAGGCTGGTTGCATATATTATCCCGGATTTTGACTATCTTTGTGACGAAACGGAAGATGCAGAGCAGATTTCAAGATGGCGGGAAGTCTTTCAGAACAGCTATAGTCAGTCAAATGCTGAGGATATAACATTTAATATTACCGGATGGAACAATAGTTATACAGGTGAGCAGATCCCTGATGAGGAGATGCGTGAGTGGGTTGAAGGTGCGGTAAGCAGGATCTTATCTTTTCAACCGAAAAGGGTGTTAGAGATTGGGTGTGGTGCGGGTCTTTTGCTTTCAAGAATAGCACCCACATGTCACGAGTATGTAGGAACGGATTTTTCCAATTCTGCCCTGGAATATGCTGAATATTTAAAAACAAGGGTGCAGGGGCTGAACAGGCTTAAACTTTTACACCGTCCTGCCAATGATTTTGAAGGCTTTGAATCGGAATCATTTGATATGGTAATTATCAATTCGGTTATTCAGTATTTTCCCACTATTGACTACCTGCTTGAAGTCCTTGATGGAGCAATTAAAGTTGTTAAACCCGGAGGCGTTATATTTATTGGCGATGTGAAGGATTTGAGATTGCTGAATGCTTTTCACACATCGGTTCAATTATACAACGCTTCACCGTCTCTTGAGATATCACAACTCAAGAATCGAGTTCGGCAGGCGATAATGCAGGAAGAAGAGTTGTTCGTGGACCCTGCTTTTTTTTACGCGTTGAAAAAACATCAACCATCTGTTACTTATGTACGAACAGAGCTGAAACATGGGTTGCATCACAACGAATTGACAAAATTCCGCTATGATGTGATGCTCCATATAAATGATGGGCCGACAACTGCACCGGATACTCCCTGTATAAATTTCAAGGATTTTCATGATAGTGAATTCGAGCAAAGCATAATGGGAAACCGGGATACTATTATGAAAATAGAAGGGATAGTGGATGCAAGGAAACGAGCGGATCTTGAATTAGTCAAACTGCTTGATACATTACCGGATACAGCCTTGGTAAGCAGATTGAAAGAAAAGCTTTCCAAATCGATTGGAAATGCGATGGATCCTGAATCTATCTGGAATGTAAGTAATGAGTATTTTATCAGAATTAGCTGCGCTGGTAACAGCACCTTCAGTGCTTATAATGTCTTACTGAGAAGAAAAGAGGCTGGGAATCAGGATTTAAACAGGGGAGAGGATAATGCTTTGATAGAGTGGGAGCAACCGGTTATCAATCAAGAAAAACCATGGAAATTCTACGCGAATAATCCTCTGCAAAATAAATTCAGCAGAAAACTTACTCCAATGTTACGAGAATTTATCAGTGAAAAACTTCCTGATTATATGATGCCATCAACCTTTGTTATGCTGGAAGAGTTACCGTTAACCACAAGAGGGAAGATAAACAGGACGGGGCTCCCGGCGCCTGATCGTATACGGATGGAAACGGAGGAATTTGTTGATGCAAAAACCGATACAGAAAAGATTCTTTCAAAAATATGGTCTGAAATTCTCGGCGTTGAACAGGTTGGTGTTCATGATAATTTTTTTGAACTCGGTGGAGATTCCATTTTAAGCATTCAGATAATTGCGAGAGCAAACCAGGCAGGATTAAAGCTGACCCCTAAAGACCTGTTTACAAACCAGACAATTTGCGGACTAGCGGCATCAGCCGGTTCAATACGAGAGATTACAGCAGACCAGTCAGTAGTAAAAGGCCCGGTACTGTTGACGCCGATTCAGCAGTGGTTTTTTGAACAGGATTTTGTAGAGCCAAATCATTTCAATCAATCCGTTTTGCTGGAAGTTCCTGTTTTGTTTAATCCACGGACATTAGAAAAAGTCTTTGGACTATTACTACAGCACCATGACGCCTTGCGCTTGCGTTTCTATCAGGATCATGCCGGTTGGCATGAAGAGTTCGATGATCATGACAATTCAGTACCGTTTTCCGTTCATGATCTTTCAGGACGATCTTTTGATACTCAGAAAAGAGAGCTAGAGATAATCTGTTCGGAGCTGCATGCGAGTCTGGAGCTTTCAAAAGGACCTTTGATCAGTGCTGCCTTCTTTGATTTTGGGAATAACCAGCCGGGACGTCTCTTTATCACGATACATCATCTCGCAATTGATGGTGTTTCATGGAGAATATTGCTTGAAGATCTGCAAAACGCTTATGAACAATTATCGCAGAATAAAAAGGTAAAACTTCCTAAGAAAGCAAGTTCATTTAAACAATGGTCTGAGAGACTCAAGGAGTATGCACAATCAGATGATCTGCAAAAAGAGACAGAATACTGGCATAAACTATCGAAGTATACAAATTGTTCTCTGCCAACTGATTATCAGGGAGGCATAAGTAGTAACACGATAGCTTCACGCTCTCACGTATGTTTAACATTAGACGGTGAAGAGACGCAGACTCTTTTAAAGAATATTCCCTCCGTTTACCATACTCAGATTAACGATATACTGATAAGCGCTCTATTACAGAGTTTTGTGAAGTGGACGGGAAACAATTATCTTTTGCTCCATTTAGAGGGGCATGGCAGGGAAGAGCTCTTTGAGGACACAGATGTTTCGAGAACTGTTGGGTGGTTTACAACAATCTTTCCCCTTTTTATTGAGTGCAGTGTTGAAATAGACAAACTTTCTACCCCTGATGTACAGGGTGAAATCCTGAAATCAGTCAAAGAACAGCTACGTCGTATCCCGGACAAGGGCATTGGCTTTGGTGTGCTGAAATATCTGGCTGGGGATGAAAAGCTACAAATACTTCCTCAACCTGAAGTCAGTTTTAATTATCTTGGCCAGTTTGATCAAATTTTATCGGAATCTTCACTTTTCAAACCGGCAAAAGAACCGACAGGGGCTGCACAAAGTATGAAAGAGATGAGAAGTCATGTAATAGATATCAACTCTTCTATCGTTGAGGGAAGTTTAAAGATCGATTGGTCATATAGTAAAAACATTCATAAACCGGAAACAATAGAATCGTTATCGAATTCATTTATTGAAACCTTGAGATCTATAATAATCCATTGTCAATCTCCCGAAGCGGGCGGTTACACCCCATCTGATTTCCCGGAAGCAGACTTGGATGATGGAGAGCTTGAAGGTTTGTTGGATGAGATAGAGGAATAAAAATGAGTAAAGATAAAAATATTGAATCTATCTATCCACTATCGCCGATGCAGTCGGGTATGCTTTTTCATACGCTGTATGAACCGGACTCGGGGGTATACTTTGAGCAGATTATTTTTCGCCTTCAGGGAAACATTAACAGGACTGCTTTTCAGGATGCATGGCAGAAAGTAGTTGACCGGCATGCTGTCCTGCGAACACTGTTTGTCTGGGAAAAAAGTAAGAAACCGCTACAGGTTGTTCAGAAACAGGTAGAATTGCCGTGGTTGAACCTGGACTGGAAAGGTCAAACTCCTGATGAGCAGGAAAAACAGCTTGAAACGTTTCTTCACGACGATTGTAGGAAAAGTTTTAAACTGAATAAAGCACCCTTAATGCGTTGTACGCTTATTTTGTTAACGGATGATACCTATTATTTTGTCTGGAGCCATCATCATATTTTAATAGACGGTTGGTGCTCGCCTATTATTTTTAAGGAAGTTATTGCCTTTTATAACAATCTTTGTTTAGAACACAGTCTGACGCTTGATACGGTACGCCCTTATAAGAACTACATCACATGGTTGCAAAAGCAGGACAGGGATGCCGCAGAGAAGTTCTGGAAAGAACGGATGAACGGTTTTGTAACACCCACTCCTCTGCCGTTCGACAAAAGCCCTGTAGTCGAAAAACTTGAAAAAGATTATAAGAGTGAAAAGATTACTCTTTCGAAAGTATTGACACTGGCTCTTAACGATCTTGCGCGCAGAAATCGTATAACCTTGAATTCCCTGCTGCAAATTGCGTGGGCTATCATGTTAGGCAGGTACAGTAACGAAAAGGAGATCGTATTTGGCGCGATCGTTTCAGGACGTCCAGTAGAAATTGAAGGTGTTGAATCCATGCTGGGCTTGTTTATTAATACCCTGCCGGTACGGTTGAGTCTGCCATCCAACGTATCTATTCTTACGCTTGCAAAGGAGTTATACGCGCAGCAGGTAATCCAAAATCAATATAGCTACACCCCATTAACAGATATTCAAGCCTTGATCGGCTTGGAATCCCATTTGCCTCTCTTTGAGAGTATCATGGCGTTTGAAAATTATCCTGTGGATAAGTCACAGAGTAAGAATGAATCCGGTATAAAAGTGCTTGATTCCCGTATTGTTGAAAGAACAAATTATCCTTTGAATGTATTGATATCACCTGATTCTGAGCTATTTATCAAGCTTTTGTACGATGCAAATCGTTTTGAAGAGAGCACTGTTTGTAGAATGCTCTCTCATCTCCAGACAATCCTGGAAGGAATTGCAGAAAATCCGAATCAACGGATTTCAGATCTATCTATCCTGACCAAAGCAGAAAGCGAACAGATACTGATGGAATGGAATGAAACCTCTACTACGTTTCCTGATAATATTTGTGTTCATACATCATTTGAAAGGATCGTTGAAAAATATCCTGAAAAAGCAGCTTTTATTTTTAACGATGAAAAACTGACTTACAGGGAATTGAATTCAAAGGCAAATGTATTGGCAAAAGAACTTCAAAGATTGGGAGTTGGTCCGGATGTTTTTGTTGGTGTTCTTATGGAACGTTCACCGGAAATGGTGATCGGGATTATAGCCGTTGTGAAGTCTGGGGGTGCATATGTCCCTTTGGACCCCTCATATCCAAAGGAGCGTATTGTATACATGTTAGAGGATTCAAAGTCGGCTGTTTTATTAACCCGGAAAGAATTCATTGATGATTTTACCGATATGAATGTTCATCTTATCGAACTTGATAGAGATATTGATACGTCACATGAACTGGATACCTCTGTTCCTGATTTAGAACCGGGAAATCCGGTTAGTGCAGTTACAAGTGACAATCTGGTTTACACCATTTACACATCTGGCTCTACTGGTCAACCGAAAGGAGTTATGATCTCTCACAAATCACTGCAAAACCTTGTTACCTGGCATCAAAAAACATTTCATGTTGAATCGTCAGACCGTACAACCCTGACAGCCGGACCGGCATTTGACGCCTCAGTTTTGGAATTGTGGCCTTATCTCTGTTCAGGTTCCAGTATCTATATTCTTGATCCTGAACTCTCCGGATCAGCTCCTGATTTACAGGACTGGTTTTTATCAAATAAGATCAGCATGACATTTCTATCGACCCCATTAGCAGAAGAACTATTATCACGGGACTGGCCCCGGGATACTGCCCTTAAGACCATGCTGACAGGCGGAGACAGGTTGCGACATTATCCACCATCTTCACACCCGTTTGACTTGGTAAACAATTATGGCCCTACGGAAAATACTGTGGTTGTGAGTTCAGGATTAATCTCAGATGAAAATAATAACAGATTACCTCATATTGGTCGTCCGATTGATAACGTTCACATATACATATTAGACAATAATCTGCAGCCGGTACCGGTCGGTATTACTGCTGAGCTACATGTCGGTGGTGCGGGTCTTGCTCTGGGTTATCTGAATCGTCCCGGATTAACCGCCGAGAAATTTGTTCCAAATCCATTTGCCTGTAAACCGGGCGATAGGCTATATAAGACGGGTGATTTAGCCCGTTATTTACCAGACGGTAATATTGAATTTATCGGGCGTAATGATTTCCAGGTAAAAATACGGGGCTTTCGTATTGAGCTGGGAGAGATTGAAAGCACTCTTCTCAGGCACAAAACCGTCGAGGATGCAGTGGCTATTGTGGAGGAAGACAAGCCGGGTATAAGACGTCTGGTTGTTTATGTCGTATGCACACTTACTAAATCAGAATTACGTGAATATCTGAAAACGAAGCTTCCCGATCATATGATCCCTTCTTCCTTTATCTTTATGGATAAAATTCCGACAACGGCAAATGGTAAGATTGACCGCAAAGCCTTATCTGAATCTGATTTGTCAAAACGTTCTTCGGAAAAAGAGTATGTAGAACCTTCGACGCATATTGAAAAGACATTGTGTGGAATATGGGCAGACATTTTACATGTTGAACAGGTCGGAATCCATGATAATTTTTTTGAGCTGGGTGGGGATTCTATCATAAGCATTCAGATTCTTTCACAGGCATCAAAATCAGGACTGAAATTTACGTTAAAGCAGTTATTTCAATATCCTACAATTGCTGAATTGTCTTCATTTGTCAGTACTGGTTCTCATGTTGCATACAATGATAAGCCTCTTACAGGTATTGTGCCACTTACTCCTATACAGCAATGGTTTTTTGAAATGAATATGACGAAATCTCACCATTTCAATCAATCCATGTTTTTTGAAGTTACACATGATTTAACTTCTGAATTTTTAGAACAGATTGTCCAACAATTGCTTATTACCCACGATGTTCTCAGGTTGCGATTTACTCAAGAGGGAAATGTGTGGAGACAGGAATATACTGTGGCAGAAAAAAATCTTCTTTTCGCAACAGAAGACTTGTCAAAACTTCTATCCTATGAACAGGAAATGACTCTTGAATCGTTAGCAGCAAAATACCAGAGTAGCCTGAACCTTTCAGAAGGTCCACTTGCGCGATTTATCTTGTTTGATCTTGGGTCAGAAACAAATCGATTGCTAATAATAATTCATCATCTTGTCGTTGATGGTGTCTCATGGCGGATATTGCTTGATGACCTGCATACGGCATATCAACAACTCAAAGAAGGACAGCCTGTTAAACTACCACCAAAAACCAGTTCATTCAAATTGTGGGGAGAAAAACTTATGGTGTATGCAAATTCAAATCAGGTAAAGAACGAGTTGAATTACTGGCTGGATGATCCTATGTTTACATTAATTTCGTTACCGATTGATTATCCCTATGATAAAGAGAGGAATACTTCAGCATCATGTGATAATGTTTTAGTTTCTTTAAATAGGGAGTATACAACAGAATTGTTACATGACGTTCCGAAAGTTTATAATACACAAATAAACGATATCTTGTTAACCGCTCTGTTGTTGGCTTTTGGACAATGGACAGGGAAAAAGACGCTCAGTATAGAGCTCGAAGGACACGGTCGGGAAGAGCTGTTCGAGGATGTCGATATGTCAAGAACTGTAGGCTGGTTTACTGCTTTGTATCCGACTGTTTTAGGTGTTCAAAACAATTATGATTTGGGAAATGCGATTAAATCAATCAAAGAGCAGTTGCGCCAGATTCCAAACAAGGGTCTCGGTTTTGGATTGCTGAAATATTTGAATAGGGATGATGAAATACGATCAAAACTATACTCACTTCCCCAACCGGAAATAAGTTTTAACTATCTGGGACAGTTCGATACAGTTTTCTCAAAAGCGCCAATCATTAAACCGGCAAAAGAATCTGCTGGGTCCGATAGCACTCTTTTGGGGAAACGAAACCACCTGTTGAACATGAACGGTTTAATCACAGATGGTGTTTTAAAGATGAATTGGACATATAGTGGAAATGTACATAAAAAAGAGACGATTGAACAGTTGGCACACAACTATATGAGCATTTTGCAATCACTTATCGATCATTGCCGGTCTCCCGAGACCGGTGGATATACGGTTTCAGATTTTCCCGGCGCAAAGCTGAAACAGGACGAACTTGAGAGCTTTCTTGATGAACTTTGACATTACAAGCATGAGCTGGTTTTCATAAATTGTAGGGCTCGTTTCCCAAACGAGCCGGATATTAAGGACTGTTTGGGAAACAGTCCCTACATTTTTTTTATCATGAATTGTTTCGTTCAGTAAAAGGATTTTATTTTAATGAAAGATATTGAAGATATCTACGAACTTTCTCCCATGCAGGAGGGGATGCTGTTTCATACGATTTATGCCCCTGATTCAGGAGTATATATTGAACAGTATATCTACAACCTAAGCGGATATATCGATGTTTCATCTCTCAAACGGGCATGGCAGGAGATAGTAAACCGCCATCCGATTTTCCGTTCTTCCTTTCATTGGGGTAAAGCAAAAAAAGAGCTTCAAGTTGTGCACAAAAAAGCGGAGCTTCCATGGGATCAGCTTGATTGGCGTAATATAAAGACTGATGAACAGGAAGACCACCTTGAATCTTATCTCAGAAAAGAACGTAAAGATGGTTTTGAATTAAAACGCGCTCCTTTAATGCGTTGCTCTCTTATTCAAGTAGATGAAGAAAGGTATCGATTTATCTGGATGTTTCATCATATCCTGCTCGACGGTTGGAGCATGCCTCTTATTATGAAAGAAGTCCTGGCATATTACGAAGCTTTTCGTAACGGAGAAAAAATACATCTGCCATTGCCACGATCTTTCAGAGATTATATTATCTGGCTTCAACAACAGGATATTTCCCATGCCGAGGAATTCTGGCGCAAAAGACTTGAAGGATTCACTGAACCTGTACCCTTAATGCCAGCCAGGAGAGTTGGTATACATCTGGAAGGATCGGAAACGTATAAGACAGAGACACTTCGTTTACCTGCTGATTTTACAAAAACGGTACAATCATTTGCCCGACGTGAGCAGATAACCCAGAATACGATTTTTCAGGGTATCTGGGCCATACTGTTAAGCCTGTATAATAACACGGATGATATTCTTTTCGGCGAGAACGTTTCCGGTCGTCCTCCTGAATTGACCGGTGCGGAATCAATGATAGGGCTTTTCATTAACGCGCTGCCGGTAAGAATTCAGGTAAAACAGAAAGAATCCGTTTTGGACTGGCTGCGAGATGTGCAGATTCAACAAACGGAAACCAATCAATATGCTTATGCGTCACTTATTAATATACAGAAGTGGAGTGAAGTAAAGAAAGGTGTTCCTCTGTTTGAAATTATCGTGGCTTTTGAAAACTATCCGGTGATAAAAGAAACACTCGGTAATAAAAGCAGTTTGATCGTAGAGGACGTTCGTCTTTATGAACAGATAAATTATCCGGTTTCAGCGGCTATAGTACCCGGTGATGAGCTATCGATGCGTATAACGTATGATGCCTTCCTTTTTGAAAATAAAGAAATTCAACAATTTATCAGACATTTTGAATTATTGTTAAAAAAAATTGTTGAGAATCCTCATCAGAAGATATCGGAAATGTCTTTATTAAATGAAGAAGAAGAAAATGAAATAACCGTACAATGGAACAATACATTTTCAGAATACGCTACAGATAATTGCGCTCATCAACTCTTTGAACTGCAGTGTGAACAACATCCCGATTCTTTGGCTGTTGTTTATGGTGACCAAAGCATTACTTACGGAGAATTAAATGTCAGGGCGACTAAACTTGCCTGTTATCTACGGTCAATAGGGGTAAGACCAGGAGTGTTCATCGGCATATACGTTGAACGGTCTTTGGAAATGGTGGTGGGTATGTTGGCCGTTTTTAAGTCAGGCGGTGTATATGTACCCATGGACCCTGCTTCTCCTGTCGAAAGAATTGCGTTTATTTTAAATGACATAAATGCGACGGTTTTGTTAACCATGCAAAAGTTTTTTGACCTGTTGCCGGAGATGAAACTTCATATGATTGATATGGAAAGAGAGGATGATCTTTACTCCGACAAAAGAGAATATTGGTCTACATTAGCGCAGGAGAATCCCGTTAATTCTATTACGTGCGATTATCCTGCCTATGTTATTTATACATCTGGATCTACAGGACATCCAAAAGGTGTATTGATTTCACACAAATCCCTTCTCAATTTCATTTACTGGTTTCAAAAAACTTTTAACGTTAATACGGGTTGCAGGACCAGTCAATTGGCCGGACTGGCGTTTGACGCTGTAATAATGGAGCTGTGGCCTAATCTTTGCGCTGGCGCCTGTATTGTCCTGATTGATCCAAATATCGTTTTATCTCCACTAGATTTACAGAGTCATATTTTACAGGAAAACATCGCTCTAAGTTTTGTTCCTACTCCTCTGGCGGAAGAGTTGTTGCGGTTGGAATGGCCCCTGGATGCTACTTTAAAAACAATGATAACCGGTGGAGACAAGTTGCATCATTATCCGTCAAAGAGAATACCGTTTAAACTGGTAAATATGTATGGGCCAACCGAAAATACGGTTGTTACAACCGCCACCGTTATTGCATATGACGGAGGCAAGGGCGACCCACATATTGGACGGCCTGTTGATAATGTTTGTATTTATATACTTGATAAAAATCTTCAACCGGTTCCCGTGGGAATTCCCGGTGAACTCTACACTGGTGGAGACAGTCTGGCAATAGGATATGTGAACCGTCCGGATTTGACCGCTGAAAAATTTATACCGAATCCGTTTGCGGACAGACCCGGTGAACGTCTCTATAAGACCGGCGATTTAGTCAGGTATCTGCCTGATGGTAGAATTGAGTTTCTCGGACGAATTGACAATCAAATAAAGATCAGGGGATTTAGAATCGAGGCGGGAGAAATTGAAACCACGGCAATGAATTATCAGGGTGTGAATCAGTGCGCAGTTATTGCAAAACAGGATAAGTATGGTAACCATTATCTGGTTGCATATCTAGTCGGAGAAGTTAAAACATCTGACTTATGCGATTATCTTAAAATAAAACTGCCTGAATACATGGTTCCGGCGGTTTTTGTTTTCCTTGACTCAATGCCTGTTAATCCAAATGGAAAGATTGACCGCAAAAATTTACCCGAACCTGATAATTCTTTACTATCTTCAGAAAAACTGATTTCCAATCCGATCACTCCGACAGAAGAGATATTAACGGCAATATGGTCCGAGGTTTTAGGGGTAAAAGGTATAGGACGTAAACACAATTTCTTTGAGTTAGGTGGTCATTCTTTACTTGCCACTCAGGTTGTTTCACGTGTACGCAGGGTTTTTTCAGTAGATGTGCCCGTGCTGAGTCTGTTTGAATTACCCGTTTTATCGGATTTGAGCAGGGAGATAGAAAAATTACAGAGAAACGTTAAAATTAAAATTCCTCCAATTTCTCCAAAAGATGAACATGAAAAAACCGCACTTTCATTCGCGCAGGAGAGACTCTGGTTTTTAGACAAACTTTATCCACAAAATCATTTTTACAACATTCTTTTGGGACTAAACATAAAAGGGCAATTTGATGTGCAAATCCTTGAAAAGAGTTTTAATGAAATTATACGCAGGCATGAATCTTTACGTGCATCAATTGAGACTATTAACGGAGAACCTGTTCTGGTAATAGCCAGAGATTTACATATCTCTGTTGATATAACGGATCTACAGCATTCATCGGATGATGAACAGAAAGAATACGTTAAACAAATTATTTATGATGAGTACATAAAAAACTTTGACATATCCAGGGGACCTTTAATCAGGTGCTGTGTGTTGAAACTCAAATCAGATGAGCATATTTTATTGTTTGCCATGCACCATATTATATCAGACGGATGGTCAATGGGTATATTTCTCTCTGAATTAACAAAGTTGTATGGAGCTTTTAGTAAAGGAGAGATTTCTGTTTTGCCTGAATTATCTATTCAGTATCCTGATTTTGCCGTATGGCAACGCGAGAATTTAGATTTACAACCACAATTAGACTATTGGGGAAAACAGTTGACTGATTTGCCGTTGCTTGAACTTCCATTGGATTTTTCCCGTCCAGCGGTGCAAAGCTTCAGGGGTGGCGTTGTACGGTCAGGTTTCAGTTCAGTGGTTACTGATTTGCTGAAGGACTTGGCAGTTAAATCCGGTTGCAGTTTGTTTATGGTTATGCTTGGAGGTTTTGTTGCATTGCTTTCACGCTATACTAATCAGAAGGATATTGTCCTTGGTTCACCCATCGCTAATCGGAATTACAAAGAAATTGAACCATTAATAGGGTTTTTTGTAAATACTCTGGTTTTGCGGTGCGATTTGTCCGGTAATCCCAATTTTTTAGATCTGCTTATACGTATAAGAAAAACATGTTTTGACGCCTATGCAAATCAGGATGTACCTTTTGAAAAGCTTGTGTCCGAGTTACAGCCGCAAAGGGATATGAGCCGTAATCCATTAGCTCAGGTGACCATCTCTTTTCAAAATATGCCCATTGAATCAGAGGAAATAATACCAGGGTTAAGTGTAAATAGTTTGGAATTTGATCCGGGCACGGTGAAGTGTGATATTGAACTGCATATGGCTGTCGACGATGATGAATTGAAATATGATTTTCTCTATAGTCTTGATCTCTTTGGTCCATCTACAATTAAACGTATGTCCCGCCACTATAAAAAGCTGATGGAGTCAATGGTAAACAATCCGGAGATGAAACTTAATGAGTTATCCATATTTGATGAGGATGAAATGGAACTGTTTTTGTCAAAATCCAGGGATATCAATTCAAACCGCAAAAACGATATATGTATCCACCATATGTTTGAATCATGTGTGGAGAAAAATCCCGGAACAACAGCAATGGTTTTTGAAGATCAAAAAATTAGTTATCTGGAATTAAATATCCGATCAAATCAACTGGCCCATTATTTGATTTCAGAAGGGGTTATTGCTGAAACGCTTGTAGGTATTTGTATGAAACGTTCTGTTGAAATGATAGTTGCGATTCTTGGCATTCTTAAAGCAGGTGGAGCCTATATGCCCATAGACACAGAATATCCTAAAGAGAGAATACGTTACATGCTTGATGATTCAGATTGTAAAATTCTACTAACAGAGGAAAGTTATGCAAATAATTCTTCTAAATCAGTAGTCCTCTCAAAACTCTTGAATTTGCCAGACTTTTCAAAAGAGAATCCAGCGTTAGTTATAACTCCTCGCAACCTTGCTTATGTAATATATACATCAGGTTCAACAGGACATCCTAAAGGGTGTCAGATAGAACATGGCAATATGTTTAACTATATTACCTGGGGCAGAGATTTCTATATAAAGGATAAGGATTTTGGGAACTTCGCCCTATTTTCCTCACTCTCGTTCGATTTTACGGTAACCAGTATATTTTGCTCTATTGTTTTCGGCAGGTCCTTACATATATATGAAAATGATATCTCCATAGACAAAATATTACAGGATTCTTTTAATATTAATACATCTGTGGATATTATAAAGCTTACTCCATCACATATCTTATTGCTAAAAGAACTGAATATAAAAGAAACTAATATACGTAAGGTCATAGTCGGTGGAGAAGAGTTGACATGGGAGCATGTAAAGATATTGAAGACTATAAACAAGGATATAGAGATAATTAATGAATATGGCCCTACGGAGGCAACGGTAGGGTGTATAAAGAAAGTGATAAATACGAAAGATGGAAAGATATACATTGGAAAACCGATTTCAAATACTACCGCTTATATTTTTGACAGTTCATTGAACATATCACCAGTAGGTGTAAAGGGGGAGTTATACATTGGAGGATTGGGGGTTGGGCGTGGATATCATAATAGAGCTGCCTTGACGGCCGAAAAATTTATTCCCGATCCATTTAGCGGCCAAAAAGGAGACTGCCTTTATAGAACAGGTGATCTTGCCCGACTGCTTCCTGATGGCAATATTGAATTTTTAGGTAGAAAAGATGATCAGGTAAAAATCAGGGGATTTCGAGTTGAATTAGGGGAAATAGAAAGCGCGATAAAAGAGTGTTCAGGCATAGACAAAGTGGTTGTTGTAATGAGAGAAGATGTTCCTGACAATAAAGAAATTGTGGCCTATCTTGTTACAGATGAAAAACTTTTACATGAAAATGATTTGCACAACCATCTAAAAGAAAAACTTCCTGATTATATGATTCCTTCTTCTTTTGTGGTTATTGACAAAATACCTTTAACGCAAAATGGTAAACTTGATAAACATGCGCTGCCAGTGCCTGAGAAAAACGGTGCAAAACAAGACTTTTTTCCTCCGCGTGACATACAGGAACTGGAACTGAAATATATATGGGAAAAAGTGATGAACATTTATCCGATAAGCGTAAGAGATAATTTTTTTGAACTCGGAGGTCATTCTATTTTAGCCGTACGTCTTTTGTCACGGATTGAAGAACAATTGAAATGTAGTTTTCCCCTTGCATCAATATTTGAAGCGCAGACAATAGAGGCAATGGCAACACTGGTTCGCGGGAAAAAAGAACGGCGGGAATGGTCTCCTTTAATAAAAATTCAACCATCAGGTTCCAAGCCTCCACTTTTTTGTGTTCATCCAGCCGGTGGAGGCGCTGTGTGCTATGCGGATATGGGGAGAAGATTTGCCCCTGACCAACCGGTGTATGGTTTGCAGCCGCGAGGGCTGGAAGATAACTTACAGGAGCCTCACGTAACCGTTGAAGATATGGCTGCATGCTATGTAACTACTATTCAGGAGGCTGGTTTCAGGGAACCTTTCCAGTTAGCAGGTGCTTCGTTTGGTGGTCTGGTTGCCTTTGAGATGGCGCGTCAGTTTGAGTCTGCCGGAAAGGAGGTCTCTTTCGTCGGATTATTGGATACGTATGCTTCTCAGGTAGAACAGGATGATGATGACGCAGGACTGTTGTGGGCACTTTTTGAAGAGGATATTGATCTTTCCCTTGATTATCTTCGCACACTTGAACCTGAGGAGTTACTGAATTATGTAATAAAACAGGCAAAAGATGCGCATCTTCTGCCGCCGGATTTTGGAGCAGAGCGTTTTCGTCTGATTCTGCAAATGACAAAAATCAGTGTTAGAGCATCAATGCATTATAATCCCGGTCATTATAAAGGCAAAGTAGTTCTTTTTAGGGCAAAGGGTAGCACAAATGAAAACCAGGATAACACATTGGGCTGGAAAGATATACTCTCTGAGAACTTCGAAGTAAAGTTTGTTCCAGGTTCCCATCAGAACATGTTTCGTGAACCTCATGTTGGAGTTCTGGTGGAGAGTCTGAAAGAGTATATGATGGGAGAAAGAAAAGATACGGGTCAAGTATTCTCTTGAATACACAAAATAAGTGAAACAATTCATACTAATTACACTATTTTATTACTGATCATAGTCAAATTGATCTTTTGATGCACCACATTCCGGACATACCCAATCATCTGGCAGATTTTCAGACTTTGTTCCCCGTTCTACTCCAGAGCCAGGATCATCTTGTTGAGATTCGTAAAAAAAACTGCATGTATGAGCAACATACTTTGCTATGTTTTCATCTCTTTACTCCAATGAACCTTTCCGATTAACCAAAAACCTTTATTGTAAGACAAGAATAGTATAAACCGATAAATCCTTTAAATTTGATTGCTCATACCAAATATTACAATGATTGAAAATTACTAAATTATGCAAACAGAAATATTCTGAAAATGGTCTTTTTCGGAATGTATGCTATGTTGAAATATGATAAGATAAACCGATTAAAAATAAAGTGTTAAAGGTGTTTCTATTATTCCATAATATGGCAGGAGATTTTTGTGTATCGCAGTGACCGGGTAAAGGAAAGACAGTCGAAGCTCTCTTCTGAGAAAAGAGAGCTTTTAGAAAAGAGATTAAGGGGTAAGAGTGTTTCTTCTGATTCTTCAGGGAAAATCCCCATTCGCTCTCAAGAGGAACCGGTTCCCTTATCTTTTGCACAACAACGCCTGTGGTTTTTAGACCAGTTAGAAGAAGAAACAACGGCTTACTACATACCGATAGCCGTGCGCCTCAAAGGATCGTTATGTATTGAAGTATTACAACAATGCTTTGATGAAATCATGCGTCGACATGAGGCTTTAAGAACTACCTTTATAGTTGAAGATGAAGAACCACGTCAAATTGTTCATCAGAATGTTAAAACCGTCATTTCCGGAAAGAATCTTCAACATATAAGAGAGGAAGAAAAACTCTCTGTAATACACAAAATTGCCAATGAGGAGTTCCAACGACCCTTTGATCTGACAAAGGGCCCGTTGATCCGGTTTACTCTCCTTCAATCGGATGTTGAGGACCATGTGCTCCTTATAACAATGCATCACATTATTTCCGATGCCTGGTCTATCGGGATATTTTTCAGGGAGCTCACTACGCTTTATCAGGCTTTCACTGAGGAGAGGACCTCTCTTCTCCCTGAATTGAGAATACAGTATCCCGACTTTTCAAGCTGGCAAAGGCGTGAAATGAATGGGAGCTTCTTTGAAAAGAATATCAGGTATTGGAAAGATCGGTTAGTCGGAGCACCAGAATTACTCCACCTTCCTACTGATCGTCCAAGACCTCCGGTACAGACAAACCGGGGATGCGTTGAGTTTTTCACGTGTACTCCGGTACTGGCCGGAAAACTAAAGACTCTCAGCCATAAAACAGACGGAAGCCTCTTTATAACGCTCCTTACTGTCTTTATTGTTCTGCTTCATAAGTATAGTGGAGAAAATGACATTCTGGTAGGCACTCCGAGTGCAAACCGTAACAGACGTGAGATTGAACCGCTCATCGGTTTTTTTGTCAATACCCTGGTTATACGTACAGGCATTACCGGTAATCCTGTATTTCTCAAACTCCTCGAAATGGTACGTCAAATATCACTGGACTCGTTTGAACACCAGGACCTTCCGTTTGAGTATCTCATTGAAGCGTTAAGGCTAAAACGCAATCTCAGCCATAATCCCTTATTTCAGGTTATGTTCGTCCTGCAGAACGCCCCTGTAGGAGACTTGAAGATTCCGGGTATGAAGACAACACCACTTGAACTGGATTATGTAACGTCACTGTTTGATTTGACCCTGTCTATGGAGGAGAACCGGAATGGACTCATGGGCTTTATTGAGTATAACACCGATCTCTTTGACAGGTGTACGATTGAAAAAATGATCGGACATTTTAAGGCATTACTCACCGTAATAGCAGAGAATCCTGATCAGAAAATATCAGAACTTCCCCTCTTGAACGAAGCGGAACGATACCAGATGCTCGTGGAGTGGAATGATACCAAAAGCGCATATTCAGAAGAGAGATGTGTTCTTCAACTATTTGAGGAGCAGGCAGTTCGAACACCGGAAAGTTTGGCAGTCATATGTGAAGAGGAGAGTCTCACATACCGTGGGCTGAACTCAAGGGCAAATCAACTGGCACATCATCTCAGGAGACATGGCGTTGGTCCTGAGGTACTGGTTGGAATCTGTACGGAAAGGTCTCCGGAGATGATAATCGGACTGCTGGCCATCCTCAAGTCAGGCGGTGCGTATGTACCCCTGGATCCTGTTTATCCCGAAGAGAGACTGGCCTTTATGGCAGTGGATTCAGGAATGCAAATTCTCCTTACCACAAAACAGTTGCCTCCATCGATGAATAATATTGCGTCTCAGAATTTAACATCTAAAATTATTTTCATCGATAGTGATGAGATTGAAAGGGAGAGCAAAAATGATCCTGTTGCTGGCATTACACCGGAGAATCTTGCCTATGTAATATATACATCCGGTTCTACCGGGAAACCGAAAGGTACCATGATTCAACACAAGTCATTATTGAATTTTGTTGAGTCGGCTATAGATGAATATGGAATACAGAAAAGTGATCGTGTGTTACAATTTGCCTCCATCTGCTTCGATGCCTCGGTTGAGGAAATTTTTCCCTCTCTTCTCAGTGGGGGATGTCTCATATTGCGAACAGATGAAATGCTCGACTCTGTAACCGGCTTTCTAGAAAAATGTGAGGAAATGAAGATCACGGTGCTGGATCTGCCGACCGCGTATTGGCATGAGGTTGTAGCTGAATTTAGTCGATTAAAACTGACCTTGCCGGAAACATTACGGTTATTAATTATTGGGGGAGAGCGTGCAAATCCGGAAGATGTAGGAGTATGGAATCGTCTGATCGGTGATATGCCGATATTGGTGAATACCTATGGGCCTACTGAGGCGACTATCGTTACAACGAAATTTAACCTGTCCGGTTTAATCGATATAGCTTCAGAAGGTCGAGAAGTACCAATAGGTTCTCCTATTCAAAACGCGCAAACGTATATTTTAGACAAGTATCTGCAACCGGTTCCGGCAGGCATTCCGGGAGAACTCCACATTGGTGGAGCGGGACTTGCAAGGGGTTATCTCAATCGGAATGATTTAACTGCGGAAAAATTTATACCCGATCACTTCAGCCAGACACCGGGTGCCAGACTTTACCGGACAGGTGACCTTGCACGCTACCTGCCTGACGGAACAATTGAATTCCTTGGGAGGTTAGACCGCCAGGTGAAACTGCGTGGTTTCAGGATAGAACCGGAGGAGATTGAATCAGCTATTATCAACCTGCCTGAGATAAAAGAGTGTGTGGTGATTGCACGGGAAGACGAGTCAAATCACAAACAACTGGTTGCATATGTAACCAGTGACGGGGAGAAAATAGTAAGCGAAGAGCTGAGGAATTATGTAAAGACGAAGTTGCCTGACTATATGATTCCTTCCTTTTTTGTAGAGATAGAGAAATTTCCCGTAACACCGGGTGGTAAAATTGACTACAGAGCACTGCCTGAACCGAAGATAGAATACAGAGAAGAGGATTTTGCTTCAGCCCGGACACCTGCAGAGGATGTCCTGTGTGCAATCTGGATGGAAATTCTGAAGATTTCGCAAATTGGAATCCATGACAACTTCTTTGAACTAGGCGGTCACTCTCTCCTCGCGACTCAGGTTATCTCACGAATACGGGAAGCATTTACCGTGGAACTATCCGTGAGATCTCTCTTTGAATCTCCTACGATAGCAGAACTTGGTAAAACCATTGAAGTGACACTTCATCAAAAAGTTTCAGGAACACCTCCTTCTATTAATCCTGCGTCAGAGGACAGAAAACACGAACTTTCTTTTGCCCAGCAGAGACTCTGGTTTCTTGATCAGATCGATGGGCAGAATTCTAATTATAATCTGGCAGGTGCAACACGGTTAGCAGGAAATACAGATATAAGAATACTGGAACGTGTATTGAATGAGATCGTTCGGAGACACGATATATTAAGGACTACCTTTACGAATGTAGACGGTAAACCATGCCAGGTAATTTCTCCTGAACAAAGTCTGACGCTGAAAGTTGAAGATGTTCGGGAAGAGGAAATTATTCATGTATGTAACGAGAAAGCACTAAAACCATTTGATCTGTCAAAAGGGCCTCTTTTCAGGATGCACTTTTTTCAAACCAAATCAGAGGAGTATATACTATTTGTTGTAATGCATCATATTGTGTCAGATGGTTGGTCAATAGAGGTACTGTTCAAAGAGATCACTACGTTATGCACCGCCTTTTCTCAAGGAAAGTCTTCTCCGTTGGATGAACTTTCTTTACAGTACTCTGATTTTGCAGTATGGCAGAGAGAATGGTTAAAGGGAGAGGTTTTGGAAAAACAGCTCAATTACTGGAAGGGACAGCTTCAGGAGATACCTTCCCTGTTAGAACTGCCAACGGATAGACCTCGACCGCCTGTTCAGACTTACAAGGGAAGTACTGAAATTTTCGAGGTTGATCAGGTACTCACAGAACGATTAAAGTCATTGAGCCTGCAGAGTCGAGTAAGCCTGTTTATGGCATTGCATGCAACCTTTTCCCTGTTACTGTCCAGGTACAGTAGACAAGATGACATCGTTGTGGGAGTACCCATAGCGAATCGAAATCATAAACAGATAGAGCCGCTGATTGGTTTCTTTGTTAATACCCTGGTATTAAGAACTAATCTGTTCGGAGGTCAGCATTTCAATGAATTGCTGGAACGAATCCGCACGGTAACCCTGGAAGCCTATGCCCATCAGGATATTCCTTTTGAGTTGTTAGTGGAGGAACTCCATCCGGAAAGGGATATGAGTTATTCTCCGTTATTTCAGGTCATGTTTGCCTTTCAGAATACCTCTTTTATTCACGGTGATGATCCTGGATTATCAGGCCTGATTGAAGGGTCAATCGAATTAAAGAATACGAAGTCAAAATTTGATTTTAGCCTGTTCATGGAGGAGACGGATCAGGGGATTGTGGGTGCGTTTGAATATAACACCGATCTCTTTGATAAGAGTACCATTCAAAGATTGATAGCACATTTTAAGGCCTTACTTGCTGCCGTTTCAGACAATCCCGAAAAGAGGATTCAAGAATATTCTCTATTGACGAAAACAGAACGGCATCAGATCCTCGTTGAGTGGAATGAGACCGAAAGTAACTATCCCAGAGGCAAGTGTATACATCAACTATTTGAAGAACAGGTAGAGCGAAAACCGGATGCTGTTGCGGTTGTGTTTGAAGAGCAAAATATTACGTATCGACAACTGAATATCAAAGCGAATAAATTAGCAAACTATCTGAAAAACCTTGGTGTTGGGCCGGAGGTACTTGTCGGTGTATGCCTGGAACGATCAGTTGAGATGGTTATAGCGCTCCTTGGAATTCTCAAGTCTGGAGGTGCCTATGTCCCTCTTGATTCTGACTATCCGGAAGAACGCCTTTCTTTTATGGTAGAGGATTCAGGGATAAGGATATTATTGACCAGTCAGAAATTATCAAGTTGCGTTGCAAATCTAAAACCTGCAAATGGAACATTACATTCCATTTGTCTGGACAGCGAATGGGCCAGTCTAATAGATATGTCAAGTGAAGAAAATCTGGTTTGCGAGGCGACACCTGAAAACCTGGTTTATGTAATGTATACATCCGGTTCTACGGGCAGGCCAAAAGGTACAAGGATTATGCATGATGGTGTGATACGATTAGTCAGAGAGACAAATTATGTTGATATAACATGGGAGGACACATTCCTCCTTCTTGCACCCTTTTCTTTTGATATCTCTACCTTTGAAATATGGGGAACTCTTCTGAACGGTGCTCGCATGGTGATCATGCCTCCCGGGATACCTTCACTAGATGAATTAGGAAAGACAGTCAAAATATATAATATTACAACCCTTATCCTGACAACAGGTCTGTTTCACATGATGGTAAACGAAAGAATTGAGGATCTCAAGGGTGTTCGTTACCTTCTGGCAGGTGGAGATGTATTATCCTCTCACCACGCGAATATAGCTTTGACGGAATTACAGGAAACAAAAATCATCAATGGGTATGGACCGGTAGAGAATGCGACCTTGACCAGCTTCTATCGTCTAACAGAACCAATAGAGGGCTCTGTCCCAATAGGGAAGCCGTTATCAAACACAGAGGTCTATATACTGGATAAAGAACTTCAACCGGTCCCGGTTGGAGTTGCGGGTGAATTGTACACCGGTGGTGTAGGACTCGCCAGGGATTATCTTAACCGTCCTGATATAACAGCGGAAAGATTCATCCCTAACCTATTCAGCAGGGAACCGGGTGGACGGCTTTACCGCACGGGGGACCTTGTCAGATATCTGCCTGACGGGAATATCGAATTCCTGGGCAGAATAGACAATCAGGTGAAGATTCGTGGATTTCGTGTTGAACCGGGAGAAATTGAAACAGTACTGGGACAGCATCCCAGGGTTCGGCAGAATGCCGTCATTGTTCATGAAACTTCAAAAACAGAGAAGTATCTGGTAGCCTATGTTGTAATACAGGAAAAACATGAGGTAAAAAAACCGGAATTACGATCATTTCTGGAGGAACGTTTACCCGATTATATGATACCTTCAGCTTTTGTCGTTTTAGATAGCCTTCCACTCACTCCCAACGGCAAGGTAGACCGTCGGTCACTTCAGGAAGCCAATTATGAACATCCGATATCAGAAGAGCGTTTTGTTGCGCCTCGTACTCCTGAAGAAGAAATGCTAGTCGGTGTCTGGGCGGGAGTGCTAGATACTGAGAAAATTGGTATCCATGATAATTTTTTTGAATTGGGAGGACATTCTCTGCTTGCCACTCAGATCATTTCCCGTATTCGAGATGCCTTTAACAGGGAACTTCCGTTGCGTAAGTTATTTGAAACACCAACAATCGAAGGTCTTGGAAAATATCTCACTTCCCTGCGGCGTGAGTCAGTTTTACCTCCGATTACTCCGATTGACAGGACAAAGCCACTGCCGATATCATTTTCTCAACAGCGATTATGGTTCCTTGACCAACTGGAAGGACCCAGCGCTACGTATAATATTTCTGCTGCGTTGCATATCGAAGGACAGCTTCAACGAAGCAACATGGAACAGAGCCTGCAAAACCTTGTACGGCGTCATGAGTGCTTACGCACCATGTTTCCAAAAATTGATGGCAAACCGATACTTCAGATTTCCGGGGATACTTTTCAGTTAAGCGTTGTAGATTTAACAAAACTGTCTACTGAAGAACAAAAACTGAAAGTGGGGCTGTTGGCGAACGATGAAGCGGTCCGTCCCTTTGTTCTGGAGACGGGACCGTTGTTCCGGGCCACGTTGCTCCAATTGGAAGACGGTTCACACGTTTTACTGTTAAACATGCATCATATTATTTCAGACGGTTGGTCTATCGGAATATTAGTTCGTGAATGGAGTTTGCTTTATGATGCTCTGGTACAGGATACGCTTTCTGCGTTGCCACCTCAACCGGTTCAATATATTGACTTTGCCGGATGGCAACGGCAATGGTTACAGGGAGAAGTGCTTGAAGTGCAACTGAATTATTGGAAACAGCAACTGAACGATGCACCAGCGATACTGGAGTTGCCAACCGACTATCCACGACCACCGATGCAGAGTTACCGGGGTGCCAGTTCGCCGGTTTCCTTGACGTCTGAACTGACAACGCAACTGAAGAACTTAAGCAGACAATCGGGTTCAACACTCTTTATGACACTGCTATCTGCTTTTGCGGTTTTATTGTCCCGCTACAGCAGGCAAAGTGACATAGTTATCGGATCTCCAATAGCAAACCGCACCAATAGTCAGACGGAGTCGTTGATCGGTTTTTTTGTCAATACACTGGTGTTACGTCTTGATGTAACAGGAATTTTATCTTTTGAGGAGTTATTACAACAAGTGAGGAGGGTAGCATTAGGGGCATACAGTCACCAGGATATACCATTTGAGCAATTAGTGGAGGAACTCAATCCGGAACGGTCTCTGAGTTATTCACCTCTGTTCCAGGTAATGTTTGTGTTACAGAATGCACCCATGTCTGACCTGGAATTGCATGGATTGAAGGTAACCCCGATAGAAACGGAAAGTGTTATCTCCCAATTTGATCTTACGTTGTCTCTGGTAGAAACGGCCCATGGTTTAACCGGTGAACTGGAATACAACACTGATCTGTTTGAACCGATTACGATAGAGCGTATGATAGAGCATTTACCTGTCTTACTTTCCGGGCTGGTAGAGGATCCGCAACAATGTATTGGGGAGTTGTCTTTACTTACCCGGGCAGAAGAGCATCAAATCCAATCATGGAATTTTGCAGCTCCAAATGTGCCGAACGATAAGAATATCATTATTCTCTTTGAAGAACAGGTAAACAAAACGCCTGACAATATAGCCGTCGTTTTTAACGAGCAACAATTGACCTATCATGAATTAAATGTGAAGGCCAATAAATTGGCACATTATATACAATCGATTGGTGTAAAACCTGAAATGTTAGTGGGGATTTGCCTGGAACGCTCACCTGAGGTTGTTATTGGGATGTTAAGTATACTTAAGTCTGGAGGAACTTACGTTCCGGTTGACCCTACTTATCCGGATACACGCATAAGATCAATGTTGGCAGAGTCCGGGGTGGAAGTGTTGTTGACTCATTCAGGATTAACCGCGAGATTTAAAGAAATGAATATAGCGAAGACAAAGGTGGTTTGTTTGGATGTTGAAGTAGATGACGTATCACAACTGAGTGCAGAAAATCTTACCGGTAGGGTAGGGCTTGATAATTTAGCGTATGTGATTTATACATCGGGATCTACCGGTCAGCCAAAAGGGGTCATGGTAGAACACCATACACTTTCCGGTCATTGCCGTGAAATCCGATCATATTACCAACTGAATTCAGGATACAGGGTGCTGCAGTTCGCATCATTTAATTTTGATGTCTCGCTTGAGCAGGTCTTCAGTGCGCTTATTTCCGGTGCCAGCTTAATTATAAGGGATGATACCGTCTGGACAATTACCGATTTTTGCCAGAAAATTATTGATAATAAAATTACTGTGGTTGATATACCACCGGCCTATTGTCAACAGTGGCTTCGGGAATTAAATCGTCTACCGGAATTTGCCAGAAACAATGAACTCAAATTAGTAATTGTTGGTGGAGAAATCATGTCTCCTGAAATACTATCTTTATGGCAGCAGACACCCCTGAATTCAATCCGTCTCATCAATGCGTATGGCCCAACCGAGACAACCATAACGACAACATCCTTTGAAATCACTGATCATTTTGAAGAAAAAAAAGATGTTCATAGAATTCCTATTGGTAGACCTCTTGCTAACAGGACAGCTTACATTTTAGATGCCTTTAAGAAACCGGTACCTATAGGTGTACCGGGGGAATTGCACGTTGGTGGATCCGGTCTGGCACGAGGGTATCTGAATAATCCGGATCTGACTCGGGAAAGATTTATTAACAATCCTTTCAGTGAAGAAGCTAATTCACGGCTTTATAAAACCGGGGATCTGGCTTGCTGGCTTCCCGATGGCAATATTGAATTTCTGGGTCGTGTAGATGACCAGGTAAAAATTCGTGGTTTCCGTATTGAGCCAGGAGAAATTGAGGTCGTATTGGAACGAAATCCATATATACGGGAGTCTGCCGTTATAGTCAATGAAACAGCAAAAGAAGAGAAGCATCTAGTTGCCTACGTTGTAATGCTTGAAGGATATGACTTACAAAATACAGAATTACGTCAATTTTTAAAAGAACGGTTGCCTGATTATATGATCCCCTCATTTTTTGTAGAGATGGATCTATTACCGGTAACCCCAGGAGGAAAGGTTGATCGTAAGGCACTGCCTGCTCCTGATAAAAATGGAAACAATATACGGAAGGGTTATCTTGCCCCACGTACAATTCTGGAAATGCAGATCACCAAAATATGGGAAGATATAATGGAACAGCATCCTATCGGTGTACGGGATAATTTTTTTGAACTGGGAGGTCATTCACTCATGGCGGTGAGGCTTGTAACACAGATCGAGGAAAAGAAGGGAAGAACTCTGTCTCTGCAGGCATTATTCCAAACACCGACTATTGAAGGATTAGCTACTCTATTAAATCAAAATACGATGCATGAACCCTGGTCTCATCTGGTGCCAATTCAGCCTCTCGGGTCTAAATCTCCACTTTTCTGTATCCATCCTGATGGTGGAAATGTGCTTTGTTACATGGAACTGGCTCAAAACCTTGGGTATGATATACCTCTCTATGGGCTCCAGGCATTGGGAACAGATGATGGGGATGAACCGCTCATGCGAGTTGAAGAGATGGCCGAAACTTATCTCCGTGCTATTCGAACAGTCAGGCCTGGAGGTCCGTACAACTTGGCAGGTTGGTCGTTTGGTGGTGTGGTGGCATTTGAGATGGCCAGACAACTTAAGAACCAGTCGGAAGAGGTTTCCCTACTGGCTCTCATAGACAGTAGCGCTCCAGGTATACATGAAAACCAGATGGAGTGGGACGATGCCGAGTTGCTGGTTTTTTTAATGGGGGAGGTGATGTCCCTGTCCGTAGATCATCTCAGACAATTGGGACCGGATGAGCAACTGCTCTATGTCATCAAAGAGGCGGAGAAAAAGGCTTTATTTTCTCCTGATTTCGGACTTGACCAGGCGAGACGTTTTTTACGGGTAATAAAGGCTAACAACAAAGCATATTATGACTTCTCCATGAAACCATACTGTGGTAAAATACATTTCTTCAGGGCAAGTGAAAAACTTCCTGAAAAATATAGCTTGCCGGAAGGAGATAAAGATCATGTCTCAATCTGGGCAAAATTTGCAACAGGGGGAATCGAAGTCCATGAGGTCACTGGCAACCATCGGAATATGATGGTGCGCCCCCATGTTCAGGTTCTGGCAGATATCGTAAAGAAGGTCATGGATGCGAGCATTCAATATTAGCAGTTTGGAGGCAAGGTTTTAGCTTTCAGTAATTCATTTTATTTAATATATTGTATTCTGATGGCAAATGAGGTATTTGACAAGTTACCGGTAAAAAATACTTGAATAATTGTACAAAAAGAATTTATTTGGAGATAGAATGGAAAACAGACTTGTCGGCGTAATCGGAGCAGGAGTTATGGGTACAGGGTTGGCACAGAACCTTGCTCATTCAGCTTACCATGTTATCTTAATAGACGTATCTGATGCTATTTTAGAACGGTCAAAGAATGAAATAACAAATAACATTCGTTTCCAGGGTTTTTTCGGAAATAAGGAAAAAAGAGACGATCCGGAAGAAATCCTTGGCCGTATTACATTTACCACCACGTATGAATTACTGAAGGATGCTTACTTTGTCGTAGAGAATGTAACGGAAAAATGGGATATTAAAGAGGAGGTATATGCAATGCTTGATAATGTATGCCCGGATCATTGTATATTCGCGGCCAATACGTCAGCTATCCCTATTACCCGCATAGGGTCGGCAACAAGTCGTCCGGAAAAGGTCATCGGTATGCACCTTATGAATCCCGTGCCCATGAAGAAAATGGTTGAGCTAATTCCGGGTCATCATACTTCGCAAGAGACCATTGATGAAGCAAAAAAATTCCTGGCCGGGATGGATAAAGAGTGTATTATCGTTAAAGACTCTCCCGGATTTGTCTCGAATCGCGTATTAATGCTTACCATTAATGAAGCGATATTTTTAGTACATGAGCAGGTTGCCGATGCAAAGGATGTCGATAATATATTTAAATCATGCTTTGGTCACAAAATGGGTCCACTTGAGACGGCTGATCTGATCGGTCTGGATACAATTCTCTATTCAATAGAAATGTTATACGAAAGTTTTAGCGATAGTAAGTACCGGCCTTGTCCACTACTTAAAAAGATGGTAGATGCCGGCCTTCATGGCAGGAAGAGCGGGAAGGGGTTTTATAATTATGATTAGTATATTTATAGAACCTAAAATGAGTCATTAATGTAGAGTATCATTTAGGTCGCATAATTTACTGGAAATCTTCTTACACCCATCAAATGAAAAGAAACTCAGACTACTCGCCAGAATGACCTAGTCGGGTAGGAAGCGTACGGCTACCAAATATATTTATATGCTTGAAAGGTACTTTGTTTATGACTAATGATGAAATTAAGGAAAGGATTAAGGCCTTCATTTGCCAGTTTATACAGAATGTAGATATTCCGGATGATGAAGACCTCTTTGCATCAGGTCTGGTTAATTCACTCTTTGCCATGCAGTTGGTGCTCCACATAGAAAAAGAGTTTCAATTAAAGGTAGCTAATGATGATCTTGATTATGAAAACTTCAAAAGTATAAACGCCATTACGGACTTTATTGGACAAAAGGATTTAAATAGTGAAACAAAATAGTCAGGAGAAAACTAAAAATGGATTTGGGATTAACACCTGAACAGATTAAATCACGGAAGAGATTCAGTGATTTTGTAGATGAATATATTGCTCCGGTTGCGGACCAAAATGATCGGGATGAGCATACGCCTGTTGAACTCATTAAGAGGCTTGGTGAACAGGGATTTCTTGGCGCTTTCATACCGGAAGAATACGGTGGTAAAGGTATGGATATGGTTACGGCCGGACTTTTATGTGAAGAGATAGGGCGTGGAAGCGCTTCACTCTTAAGTTTGCTTACGATTAATGGCATGGTGAGCCAGGCAATTCTCAAGTGGGGAACCCGTGCTCAGAAGGAACATTGGTTGCCTGGATTAGCTACGGCAGAAAAGGTTGCGGCCTTTGGTGTAACAGAGCCTGATATAGGCAGCGATGCTAAAAGCGTTGAAACAACTGCTGAACTATCCGGCAATTCCTACATATTAAATGGTAGGAAAAAATGGATATCATACGGACAGGTTGCGGATCTATTTCTGATACTTGCTCAGTGTGACGGAAAACCTACGACCTTTCTTATCGAACGAGATACCCCGGGTTTCTCAACTACTCCTATTACCGGCTTGCTGGGTTTCAGATCTGCCATGCTGGCAGAAGTGCAGATAGAGGGGTGCAGGGTCCCGGAGGAAAACCTTGTGGGAAGACCCGGTTTCGGGTTTTCTCATGTTACCAATGTCGCCCTTGATCATGGCAGATACTGTGTGGGGTGGGGGTGCCTTGGACTTGCCGAGGCGTGCCTTCAGGCATCACTTTCTTATACAAGTGAAAGGAAACAGTTTGGTACTAATCTCAGGGGGCATCAGCTGATACAGGAAATGATAGCGGATATGATTACCAATATCAAAGCTACCAGGTTGCTGTGTTATCATGCTGCTTATCTCAAAGAAACCGGGGACCCCGGCATGATTATGGAAACATCCATAATGAAATATTTTGCTTCCCGTATGGTGAATAAAATAGCAAATGATGCAGTACAAATCCATGGTGCCCACGGTTGTGGCAGTGAATATTCAGTTCAGAGATATCTACGAGACGCAAAAATTATGGAAATCATAGAAGGAAGTAATCAAATGCAGCAGATAATTATAGCAAAGTCAGGCTATATGAATTTCAGGCTGGAGAAGAGAAAAAAATAGTTCACTCGGGCTTCTGCTAAATCAAATTATCTTTGTCTGAGCATCCAGTGAACAAGTTGTATAAATAAACGCTATGAGTGATAGAGAATGTTACATATGAGTAGTGAAGAAGAGAGAAAGATTAAATGTGTGGTATGGGATCTGGATGACACTTTGTGGGATGGAGTGCTAATGGAGCATGATCCATGTTTATTAAAGAGTGGCGTTGTCGATACAATAAAGGAGTTGGATGATCGAGGGATTTTGCAATCGATTGCCAGTAAGAATGAGGAATCAAGTGCAACGGAAAAGTTAAAATCATATGGACTCTCAGATTATTTTTTATACCCGATGATTAACTTTGACTCTAAGTCTTCTTCAATTAAGAAGATTACAACATTACTCAATATCGGCACAGATGCTATAGCATTTATAGATGATCAGCCATTTGAGCGGGATGAAGTAAGCTTTTCATTGCCAGAAGTACTCTGTATTGATTCAGACTATATACATGAATTATTAGAAATGCCGGAGATGAATCCTCGTTTTATTACGGATGATTCAAGTAAGAGGAGACACCTGTATCTGACAGATATAAAACGAAACAGGGTAGAGGAGAGTTTTACCGGAACCAAAGAGGAATTCCTTGCCTCTTTACATATGAACTTTACCATTTTACCGGCTACTGAGCTGGATCTGCAGCGAGCAGAGGAATTAACGGTACGCACGAACCAATTGAACACTACCGGTTATACCTATTCGTATGATGAGTTGAAAGGCTTTTGCCAATCGGAAAAACATAAACTGCTGGTGTCTAGCCTGGAGGATAAATATGGGACATACGGAACGATTGGCCTGTCACTTATAGAGTTGAATGGAAATATCTGGACCATAAAGCTATTATTGATGTCATGCCGTGTAATGTCGAGGGGTGTCGGTAATATAATGATTAGTTATATTAGGAATGAAGCCAGGGATAAAGGGGTGCGACTCATGGCGGAATTTGTCGAAAATGATAGAAACCGCATGATGTATATGACGTATAAGTTTGCACATTTTAAAGAATACAAAAAGGAAGAGGAACTTGTGATTCTGGAAAACGACTTGACAAAATCATTGCCTTTCCCAAACTATGCAAAGGTGGAGTTTACATGATTTTATTTCGATAGCATGGAAAATATATTATAGGAGAAAAAATGTTTGACGATGAGGATGATAAAACAATCTACAATGTAGTCCTGAACCATGAAGAACAATACTCTATCTGGCCTGCCGACAGGGAAAACGCTTTAGGCTGGCGAGATGAAGGAAAGAGTGGCACAAAAGATGAATGCCTGGCTCACATCAAGGAAGTCTGGACTGATATGCGTCCACTTAGTTTGCGGAAAAAGATGGACGAAATGCAGAAGGACACTTCCCAGGGTAATTGAAATGTGAATAAACTTAATCCTCTGGCGTAATAGAACAGAGAAAACAGACGAGTAAAAAATCACCTTATTAATTGAATTTAAACGTTTATATATAGCATATAAGCACTTATCTATGACTACAGTATACAACAGCAATTATAGATCAAAAGAGTCGCAATTTGCCTCAGGGGAACAACCGTCTCAAAGACAGAGAATAAATCTGATTTGCCTTCCTTTTTCCGGAGCATCTATTTATTCTTACAGAGATATTGCAACACAAATTGCTGATTTTATCAATATCATGCCCGTGGAGCTTCCGGGAAGAGGGAAGAGAATTTCAGAACCCCTGCTGTCAGACATTTACAACATGACCGATGACATCTTCCATCAAATAAAAACGCACCTCAATGTACCCTACGCCATTTACGGCCACAGCCTGGGAACGTTACTGGGATTTCTCCTGGTGAAACGCATCCTGAATGAGGATTTGCCACAACCGCTACATCTTTTCTTTAGCGGAAGAGGAGGACCTTCCGTACAGGACAAAGATAAACACATTCACGCTCTCCCGAAAAAGGAATTTATAAAAAAGCTGCATGAGTATGAGGGATCACCCCAGGAAATCCTCAACGATGAGGGTGTCATGGAGTTTTTTGAGCCAGTACTAAGAGCTGATTTCAAGGCAATTACAACATATATGTACAAAAAAGATATACCATTTGATATTCCCATTACGGTCATGATAGGGACAAATGAAGATACAACATACGAAGAGGCTATGAAATGGCAGGATGAGACATCAAAAATAATCTCTGTACGACAGTTTCCAGGAGGGCACTTTTTTATCTATCAGCATTCCTCAGAAATTGGCAGAATCTTTTCATATACCCTACAAAATTCTCTAGAGATTGTCGGTGATTGATGTATTCTATACCCATTTTGATGCTCCACTAACTACTGATACATGGGATACCTATTTTCAAAAATTACCGCAGGGGATTCAAACACAGGTAATGCGTTTTAAAAGATGGCAGGACAGACATTCAAGCCTATTGGGGAAGATTCTGTTGTTAGAAGCCCTGAAGCAATACGGATATCCTTCTGACTGTTTAAATAATCTATCATATTCACCATACAATAGACCGTTCCTTGATGATTCCATAGATTTCAATATTTCACATTCCGGAGGATACGTTATGTGTGCAGTCAACAAAGAGGGAAGAGTTGGAATAGACATTGAGAGAATGAAACCCCTGAATTTTGCAGAGTTCAGGAGTTACATGACCACTGAAGAATGGAATACGATGCAGGAAGTATCGGATCAATTAGAATATTTTTACGAACTATGGACGGTAAAAGAGAGTGTAATAAAAGGAGAAGGAAGGGGTTTATCAATCCCGCTTCTTGACATTCATTGGGTAGATGAAACTGCCAGTGTCTATAAAAGCCTCTGGTATATAAAAAAGATAATTATTGATCCAGGCTATTGTTGCCACGTAGCAGCAAACCACAAAATATCTGCAATTCATACACATAAAGTATGAGTAATACAAGGTTTCATACAGTAACCTATACTGAACAGATTCATAGTATTGCAAATTGCTATTTTCTTAATAGAGAGGCTTGATAGAACCTGTCTCCAGAAATGTAGAGATAAATCAGAATTAATACTTGCAAAAGGTTAAACGTTAGATATAACCTTACAATTAATGACATACAAGTGATAACTTTCAAATACTATTTTGGAAATTACCTTAAACTATCAGTTAATGATGAAGAGTCGGATTTTTCAGTAGTTTATCAGGGACTACGTTTATATAAGCAAGAAAGGTTTATATGAATAACACGGAACAGAGCCTTCAGTATAAATATGTTCTAACTTGCGAAGAATTAGCAGATCTTTGTGGGACAACAGAAAATGAAATTAAGGAAAATTTCAATCAAAGTGAAATTCTGTCCATTCGTGGAGGCAAAACTATCATCCCTCCCATTGTTGTAAAAAACTTTTTGAAGAAAAAGGGTTTTGATTATTCCTGCCATGTATTAGCGATTATTAACATGCGAGGCGGAATTGGCAAGACGACCACATCCATAAACACCGCTACCAGAGCAAAACAATATGGTTTTAAAACCTGCATCATCGACATGGACCCACAGGGATCTACAACTCTGGCATTTGACAAGACTCCCGAAGCGGATGATCCTATTTTTTACGACATCTGGCAGAAACCTGATGAAATGGTCATGGGTACAATAAAAAAGATCGATGAAGATTTGTACATCATTCCATCTTCTTTGGAAAATGGACTCCTTGATGCAAGTTTAATAAATCCCAGTCATCAGAAAAATGCCGTGAAAAATGTATGTAATGTGCTTAAAGCCAATGGGTTTGAAATGATTATTATAGACAATCCTCCATCTCTTGGCACGGCGGTGATTTCTTCTGTGTGTGCTGCTGATACTATTGTAGTACCTATGTTTAGTGACGCTTTTTCATTCAGGGGACTTGATATAACAATAAATGAGATTCATTCCATCTGCTCTACTTTTAATATGAATGAACCTAAAGTAAGGATCCTTTTTTCAAAATACGATAGAAGGGAAAAAGCTTCAGAGATAGCCTTGCTTGAATTAGAGGATAGATATTCAAAATATTTTATTCCATTTCCAATCCGAACGAGCACTGAATTTTCAAAGGCGCTGCAGAGGAGAGAAACGATTTTCGCTTCTCACAGGAAAAGTTCAGCTAAGGAAGATTATGATATGTATGTGA
>Ga0257127_1000184_pt1 | contig 60501 bp, 65 predicted proteins | sample SI060_135mmetaG_FD_190152 | JGI IMG/M metagenome (GOLD analysis project Ga0257127, IMG submission 190152) | Marine microbial communities from Saanich Inlet, British Columbia, Canada - SI060_135m | ecosystem: Environmental > Aquatic > Marine > Inlet | place: Canada: British Columbia | collected... | reverse complement strand
TACCACCTTAAGCCTCACTACCAATGGTAGCAAGGCTTTTAAGTGTATTATCTAAAAAAATTGTTAGGCATTCCTCCAGTTTTTGTTATTGGTATAAAATATTCATCGTTAAAGTCACCCCAGTATTTAGTAGGGTTCTTATGGTGAATTAGGTATCCATTACCATTACTAAGTTTAACGGCAATGCAGTCCTGATTAAGTTTCTCTAGTAAGTTATTGATATAGTCTAGTGTAACAACATCATTTTTAACTGCACAAATTAATGTTAGTTCTGTATCGCTTTTTTCTAAGCGTGAGTAAGTACATTGTGATAACTCTCTAGCAAGATTAATATCAATTTGCTTTTGAGTATCTTTATCGTTTAATCCAATATTTAAAGTTATCATTTTTTTAATGTTTTAGTTATGGGAGGGCAATATGCCATCCCTTGTTATGTTATTTTATTACTGAATAATCGTTTGAACTTCTCAAAAAATATCTCCAATCCCTTTCTGTATTCATTTCTTCCGATTCAAATTCTTCCCTTGACCTAGGAGATGTTCGATATTTTGAGTATACATTACCATTGTCATATTTTCTAATTGTGAATGTTCTTTTGCTGTAATTCGGTGTTACTTTTAATGTTTCCATTTTTCTAGTTTTTAGTGTTTAAATTATTTATGTTTATTTAAGTAGATATGGAGGGATTCGAACCCTCCAGAGTACCATAATATCTTTTATTTTAATATTTACCCCATTCTTCTGGAAGTCCTACAATATCAACGGCTGAATGTTCAAGACACCACATTTTTGTGTTGTCTGGATTATCGTATTTGTCATAATTCTCATAAGAATCATATACTAATCCTTTTTGAACCAAATTGCTCAACACTCCAGCCCTTTTTTTATCCAGCACATCTTCATTCGTAAATTCAGAATGTCCCTCTTCATGCTGGCTGTCTTTAATCTCATTTAATAATTCTAATTCTTTCGTTGTTAATTCCATTTTTTTAGTTTTTAGTGTTTCCATCTTTATTTTTATTTATTTATTATTGTATATATTCCATAAATCAGCACCTTCATTATTCTGCAAACAGGCATCTAAATAATACCATTTTGTATCTGTTGTTCCAAGCCAGTTGTTATCCTCATCGAATACAGCCCATACACCTTTTTCAGTAGTGAAATTACTTATTGTTCCAGTATAAGTACCATCTCTATATACATAATACTCTCCTGCACAAAATCTTTTAGTTGTTATTTTCATAATAATTATTTATTAGTTAGTTATACCACCAAAAGCCTCACACCCAATGGATGCAAGGCTGTGGCGAATTTGTATGGTTGTGGGTGTAATATACCCATCACGCAACCACCATAGTCACATTTTTGCTCACGCTCCACAACACCTTTTACGTTATCGCTTGAATGTTTTATTCAACCCATTCAACGGGATGGCTATGTGTTTCTCAACAGAAGCCCTATCCACAATAACGCCCATTCGCTTTTAGCTTATAGGTGTCGTTTTGGCGAGAGAGTGGCGATAGCCACCCAGTCCAGTTTTAGAAGTGCGAACTACACTTATCGTTGATTGATACTGCAAATCTACAACCATTTTTTGACATTACCAAATTTATTTTACAAATGTCGGAGTATCAGAATGTTATCGGAGAATCATAATGGATTAAATATGTATGCAGAATAAGTATGGAGGGGTTACGCCCTCACCCTCAGCGTGTTACAAGGATGTTTCACGCAAAACGGCAGAAGATTCCCTCTCGCTTGGAAAGGAAACATGCGTGTGCGTATCCTATACGGGCGAGGAAAAACGGCAAAAAAATGGGGGAAGGAATCTGAAATGTGGAGGGGGGGAGGAAATAAAAATCAACTTTTCTTTTGGGGGGCGTGACTTAAAATTTATTATATAACCCAACACCTCTATGTATGTGACACCAATGACAGTTCAATGACAGTTCTTTTTTACTTTTGTCATCTCTCTTATTCTTTACTGTATACTATATAATATACTTAATATTAATACTTTATAATAAATAAATATATAATATATATTATAATAATGACTGAATGACAGATAAAAAGGGAAAACGCTCAAAATAAAACACGCACGTTTACAGTAAAGTTGTTCAGCAGTTATAGGATTTTGTTGTCATTTGTCACAAAACCTCTGTAACAGACTAGCGGTTAGCGAATTAGTTTTTAATTGATGCGTCATTGATGCGTCATTTTAACGTCATAATGTTTATAACCCACTAAAAATAGTATTAATATATTTATTATATTTGCATAATATAAAATTAACTACAATATGAATCCAAAGACTTTAACATTTGGTGATGACGGGCAGAAGAAATTAATCGAGGGTATTACAAAGATATCCAAGACTGTCAAGAGCACATTAGGCAGTAGCGGCAACACTGTTCTAATGGAGTCACCTAATCACACACAGGGTTTGACTGTGACCAAGGATGGTGTGACTGTTGCTAAATCAATAGAGCTTATTGACCCAGTTGAGAACTTAGCTGTTAGGATGATGAGGGAGGCTGCTGAGCGGACGGCATCATCTGCTGGTGATGGCACTACTACTTCCATTGTATTGGCTGAGGCGTTTGTCAAGTGTGGGTTTGAGCACATGACTGATAACAGGACTCAATTATTGCGTGACATAACTAACGAGACTAAGTTTGTGATAGGTGAGTTAAAGAAAAAGAGCAGGTCTGTATCAAAGAAGCGTTTAAAGGATGTGGCGATAATAAGTTCAAACAACGACCATTTTGTGGGCGGTCTGATATCTAAGTGCTACAATGAGGTGGGCAAGGATGGGATTGTTACTGTTGAGAAGAGTGACACACCAGAGACATATTATAAGACAACAGACGGTATACGTTTTGACAGGGGTTATACTACTCCATTATTTATAAACGACCAGAAGAAGGACGAGGTAATTTTTGAGAATGACGTTCGCCTCTTGGTATCAGACGCTGAGATATCAAATGTTTTACAGATAGAGAAGGTGTTGGAGCCTGTTATAAAGAAAGGGCAGTCGTTATTAATTATAGCTCCCACATCGGTCAATGTGACTAACACACTGGCTGCCAATGTGATGAAGCGTAACTTAAAGATTGCAACTGTTCCTCCACCACAATTTGGTTACCGTCAGCATGAGCTGATGCAAGACATAGCTGTTGCGACAGGAGCGACATATTTTTCTGAGAAGACTGGTGATGACCTATCTCTAATTACTGAGCAGGACTTGGGCTTAGCACATAAGGTTGTAGTGTCTAGAGATGATACAATATTAATAAAGCACGACAGTATAGACCCTGAGTTGGTAACTGTTAGAGTGAACCAATTGCTTGCCCTTGATAGCGTGAGTAATACCAAGGCTGACAAAGAGTTTATACTAAGTCGTGTTGCTGCTTTAACAGGCTCTATTGGGCAGATATTTGTTGGAGGAAACTCTGATATAGAGCAGAAAGAATTATTTGACAGGGTAGAGGATGCGGTACTAGCTGTACGCTCTGCTACTGAGGAAGGAATATTATCAGGAGGTGGGGTAGCGTTGGCAGAGATTGCTACGAAGTATTGCTGCGGAGACACGCCATTAGATAAAATAATGTATAAAGCATTACGTTCACCAATGATACAAATTTGTGCGAACGCATCACAAAATGGTGACTCACTATATCCTGATAATATGTTTAGTGAAAAAGGAGTAGGGTATGATATGGTAACGTTAAACCGTGGGAATATGATTAATATGGGAATCATAGACCCTACGAAGGTAACAAGGCAAGCATTACAGAATGCTGTGTCTGTAGCTGTAACAATCTTAAGCACCAATAGTATTGTTACTATTGCTAGAGAAGGGGAGGTATAGATGGAGGCTATAGGTAAGTATTTAGTAATCAGACCCATAGAGGAAGAGGTACAGACTGAAAGCGGTCTGTTACTTTCTTCCGAAGATATTAACGACATCCGATACCGCAAGGGTGAGGTTGTTTCAGCAGGAACAGATGTTGTAGATGTTATTAAAGGTGGAATGGAAGTTGTGTACGATAGGGCAGCAGGTCATACCATATTATACGGAAAAGAAAAACTCTCAGTTATAAGAGAGCAAGATATAGTCGTTGTGAATAGTTAATTTGTGTGTTTAATGTGTTTAGTGATAAGGGGAGGTATATTGCCTTCCCTTTTTTTAATTATATGTATATGGCAAAATATTACAATCACAATAAAGGAACTACAACATATTGGAAATCAAGACGTTCAAAGCCTAAGGATGATTTTTTAAAATTTTACCCAATAGCAGAGCGATACGTTCTAGAACGTTATAACATAACTAGGGCTACTTTGAGTATTTTATTGTTCATGTATACCGAGGATTATTTTGATAGGGAAATGTTTAATCAGTTTCAGAAATTAGTATGGTGGAGGTATGACAGATTGAAGAGGATGGTTAGTTTAGGTTTTGTTGATAAGTTTCCTTATACTATGAATAGCGGCAAGCTTAAATATTACTATGCTCTATCTTCTAAAGGTGACACCATATGCAGGATGATATATGCTATATTAAGGATGGACAGGGAGGTATCGGTTCTTCCTCGCTTAAATCCAATGATGCGTTCAACAAAGGCTAATGCTGAAGGTTGGAGAGAATGGTTTAAGATATTTAATACTGAAGTAAAGAGGCTTAGGGTTGAGAATGCAAAAAACCCACCTGATGATGGACATGATGGATGGATTTAGACAGAAAGCAAGTAAAATAATTTTTAGTATTTTTGCAATATGAGAAGTAGGGGAATTGGAGACACTGTTGAAAAAATTACAAAAGCAACAGGAATAAAGGCTGTAGTGGATAAGGTGTCAAAAATAACGAACACTCCGTGTGGGTGTGAAAAAAGAAAAGAGAGATTAAATAACTTACTGCCTTATAATAAATGACACGGGTAGTCATTCAGTCTAAAAAGAATTAACAAAAAATAGTAGTACATTTGTAAAAAAAAAATATTAAACAATGGCATATCAAAAATTACAAGCAACAAGTGCTTGGCAGGTAGTACCAAGTGATTACACAAACATACCTCAGATATTTTTAAATGGGGGTACTGGAACTGTGTCAAGCTCTACGGCTACATCCTTAACTGTAACGGGTGCTAACTTTTTTGAGTTAGGAGTTAAGACAGGGATGATAGTGGTTAATGTTACCACAGGGGTTCAGGCTACTGTAGCAGGTGTTAACCAATCTACTAACACAGACACCCTTCCTTTATCTGGCGGCACATTTGCAGCAGGGAATACTTATCAGATATATGGAGGTGATAATAATGGTTGTGTTCTGTACATCGGAACAGGAGGAGATGTAAGGGTTACCACAGCAGGTGGTCACGATGTTACCTTTACAAATCTTGCAAGTGGTAGTTTTTTACCCGTTCAAGTTGTAAAGGTTTGGAGCACATCAACACTTGGGTCAGACATAATAGCACTCTGGTAGATGAATAATAATATTATAGGAATATTAATAAGTATTAACTCAGCAGGAATAAGTGCTGTAGACCCCTCTATAATACCTGCTTATGTGAAAAGGGTTATAGATGACGGAGGCATTGTTGAGGGAATTGAGTGTGTTAAATCTTTTTTAAAATATTTGCAATAAAATGAGAACATATATAATTATACCATTTGAAGATGTAACCGAGGAGATAATGGAATTGGTTGTTGAGAGTAATATAAACAGTCTAAGACATTCCGTACAAGGCGAGGATAGAGTAGTGCTAAAATACGAGGGAGAAACTCCTGCGTTATTGGCAAGTTACACTGCATATACCCACGAAGAGATTCTTGCCGAAATGGCAACTGATACATGGACATCTAATGAAGGGGTATAATTATGAGCATATACGATGAAGCTGTTTTAATCCAAAAGCCGAGTGGCTACAAGGCTGAAAAACTTTACAATGTAGTGCCATCTCCAGAGGTATCGGAGCAATCAAGCCTTGAGTTTGATGGTGTTGATGATTGTCTTATTACTGATGGAGATAGTGTAGCACAACCAACAACTTATTCTTTTTGGTGTAAGTCAAGTGAAACAAGTAATAATGAAGGTGTGTTTGGACATGGAGGATATAGTAAAGGTGCTTTTCATTTTAATTATGATGGCACACGACCTTTGTTGTATTTAGGCAGCAGTTATTATAGGTATTGGGTTGACAATTCTGCACAAGATGATGGCGAATGGCATCATTGGGTAGTTTATTCAGATACAAATGATATAACAAACTCAAAGTTATATGTAGATGGAGTATTGCAAACTGCATCAACCACCTTGACCACAGGCAGTTTAAATGCTTATACTGAAGGATTAACCATAGGTTCAGACCAGCAATCAGGTGGTTATTATTTTGGAGGCTCAATTTCAGACTTTGCAGTATTCAGTAGTGAGTTATCAGCAGCAGATGTAACCGAGATTTACAACTATGGAAGTCCAAATGATTTGTTGTTACCAGCATCTTATGGTACTGACATCTCACAAAGTTCAACAAAGAGTGTAGAGTTTGATGGGGTGGATGATTATTTGCAAGTAAGTAATTTTAATAATTTAGGTACATCAGATGCAAGTTTTTCATTTTGGGTTAATTGTTCTGATTTTACAAATGTTACTTTTTTAGCTAAATTTCAAGATAATAGTAACCGAATATTATTTATCGCTGATGGTACTGGTCAATTTATGGCACAGGGTAGAATAGGTGGTTCTTATGCTTGGAATACTACAATGGGGAGTTTAATTCCTTTTGAAAACGAATGGATTAATTTAATTGTAACTATAAATAGAAGTGCAAACTTAACATTATATTTAAATGGTGTTTCTTTTGCTGCAACTAATATATCAAGCACATCATCTACAAATGTAGATAACACAGGAGATTGGTTTTTTGGTGCGTATGGTGGTGGTTCATATTTCAACGGCTCAATTGACAATATAGGAATTTACGACAAAGCATTAACCCAAGCCGAAATAACAAGACAATACAACGGAGGTCAGCCTATTGATTTAAGCACAGATGCTACATCAGATAGTTTAGTCGCTTATTATCAAATGGGAGATGGTACATTGGATGATTACCCATTGATTGCAGACCAAACTGATGCTACTTTGGGGAGTGAACTTGTAATAAATGGAGATTTTAGCAACGGGCTAACAGGATGGAATGCACCTACGCAAGATGGTGCTTACCAACAAGATACAGGTAGTGGAATGAAAATGTATTCAGGTTCTGCTGTGGGTGCTTCTAATGCTCTGTCTACATCAGGAACACTTAACATTGCGGGTATTGAAGGTAAAACATATCAATTAGATATTACAGCGTCTGATTTTATTGGTATGACTAATTGTACTATAAGATTAAATGGTGCTTATGACGCCAACAATATAATTTCTTTTGTGGATGGTACTCAAACAATTTATTTTGTGGCTTATACTAATTTTACTTATATTAAATTCGTTGCAGCAAGTTTTGAAGATGGTGTTACTGTAAATAGCATATCAATAAAACAAGTACAAGGAAACCCAGCAACAATGACAAATATGTCATCAAGCGACATAACAACAGATGTTGCTTTGAGTGTTGTTAATGACTTGGATTTGTACTACCAAATGGGCGATGGAATATTAGATAGTTATCCATTGATTGCTGACCAAACAAACGCAACATTGGGGAGTGAGATGGTAACGAATGGGGATTTTTCAAATGGTTCAACAGGATGGACAATAGAAGCACCTTGGAGTATTGGTTCGGGGGTTGCAAGTTACGATGAACTAAGTAGTAATAATATTAGAAGAACAGACTGTCCGATAGTATTAGGTAATACTTATAGGGTTGAATTTGAGATATTGAATTGTACAGGTTCTGCACATCTCTCTATTTACGATGCGAGTTCGGGAACTCTTTATATTGGTAATGAAAATTGGGGAAATGGGTCTTATGTTAGATATTTTACTGCGAGTGTATCTTCAACTGGAATTTCTATTTGGGGAAATACAGCAGGAGATGCCTTTGATTTAGACAACATATCAATAAAACAAGTACAAGGCAATCCAGCAATGATGACCAATATGTCAAGTGCTGACATTGTTGCTTGGACACCTAATATTGAAACTGATTTTGATGTTGCAAGGTCAAGCACAACTACAAGAAGAAACGCAAGTGGTTACATTGAGCAAGTTGCTGCAAATGTTCCAAGACTAAATTATGATAGTGGAGATAGTTGTCCATATCTATTGACAGAGGCTGCTTCTACAAATCTAATAACATATCCTATTTCTTTTGGTAATAGTTATTGGACAAAGAGTGGAGCGAGTATTGAGGGTGATTTAGTTGCTACTAATACTAATACAGAACTAATAACAGACGGAGATTTTGTGTTAACAGGAACGCAATCTGCAAGTACAACAGGCACTTATTGGACTACTGGCTCATCTTGGACAATAGGAAGTGGTGTTGCAAGTTATGATGCTGTTAATAACCTTAATGCATTAGCTCAATTGTTTACATTTGGGATAGATAAAAGATATTATATACAATTTGAGGTTGTTAGTGGAACTGCACGTATAGGGTTTAACTCAAATGTAGGTGGTGTATTATTTCAAGAAGGTGCAAATCTTAAAAACTATACAGTTGGTACACATAGTTTTTATGCAACTGCTGTTTCAACAAATCCTCTATCGATATATGCTTACAATATTAGTGGTGGAACAGCTTTTACGATTGATAATATATCAGTCAAAGAAGTACAAGGCTTTGAAGCCCCTAAAGAAATACCCGTTGCTAACGGAGCAGAGTTGGTAACTAATGGAACTTTTGATACTGATACGGGTTGGACAAAGGGAGTAGGGTGGAGTATTGGTGGTGGGGTTGCTGTTGCTGCTTCTATTACAGGTGATTTACAACAATCTAGTGCAATAGGTTTTGTAACTGGAAAAATGTATCAAGTTACTTATGATGTTGTGAGTGTTACAAGTGGAAGTATATTTTTTAAACAGAGTGCTTATAGTGGAGTAAAACGTGGTGCAGTTGGAACATATACTGAAACTTATACTGCTTTAGGTACAAGTATATTTGTATTACGTTCTGATAATAGTTTTTCAGGAACTATTGATAATGTTAGCATTAAAGAAGTAACATCTTACTCAGGTGGAGGCTTTGAAAGAGAGGCTTATAAGTTGGTGGAGAGTAGTGCTGGTGGTTCTCATTATGTTATTAAATCACCAATTACCGTAACAAGTGGGGCAACTGTCACATTATCAACTTATGCTAAAGCAGGTGAGAGAAATTGGTTGTTATTGTATGAGGGTTATTATGCTGGTGGCTATTTTTTCAATTTAACAGATGGAACAATAGGAAGCGTAAGAGGTAACACACCAGATGCTTATTCTATTACAACAATGGCTAATGGATGGTATCGATGTTCTATTACAGTAACAGTTTCCTCCACAAATGTAGAATATATAAGATATTTAGCTAATGCAGACGGAACATACAACTACACTGGCTCAGGCAAAGGACTATACATATTTGGCGCACAACTTGAAGAGAACGATTACGCAAGTAGCCTAATGCTACCAACAACAGAAGGAAGTACAACAAGTAGAGTTGGCGATTCAATAGAAAATGCTGGTAATCAAAGTTTGTTTAGTTCGGTTAATAGTAGTGGAGTTTTGTATGCAGAGATTGCTGCTAATAGTGATGATTTGACAACTAGATATATATCATTATGTTCAGATGGCTCAGATGAAAATAGGGTATCAATATACTATTCATCATTGACTAATTATATTTATGGTGTGGTTAGGATAGGTGATGTCTCTAAAGCAACTATATTATATCAAGTATCGGATATAACAGATTTACATAAAATAGCTGTAAGATGGAATAGTGATGGGGCGCAATTATATATAGATGGTGCAAGTGTTGGAACTCCAAGTGTACTAGATTGTTCATATCCAACATCCACTTTGGAAGTAATTCACTATCATAAGGGAAATACAGCAAATAAATTCTACGGCAAAACAAAAGCACTTGCAGTATTTGATTATTTGAGTGATGACCAAATGGTAAAACTCACCGAAGAAGGGTATAACACATTTAACGCATTGGCAACAGCAAATAACTTTATAATAAGATAATAATGGGAATAAAATTAGGCAACGGAAAGTGGGCTACTAAGGAAGATGAACTCTTAGCTTATAGGGTTATTGAAGGTAAATACTTTGATAGAAGTTTTGACTTTGCGAGGTCAAGTACAACTACAAGGGTTAATAAGGATGGTTATATAGAAGTTGTTCCTTCAGATACTGCGAGAATAGATTATGCAACTTCTCCCGAAGGTGCATTGTTAACCGAACCAGCGTCTACTAACCTAATAACATATCCTATTTCATTTGGTAATAGTTATTGGACAAAGAGTGGTGCGAGTATTCAAGGAGACCCGAGTACAGCAGGAAGTGAGTTAGTTACTAATGGAGATTTTGCTACTGATAGTGATTGGGGTGGTTCAGGAAGTATATCAGGAGGACAATTAACAAAAACAAGTGGTGGTTTAGCTTATCAAAGCGTAGTTATAACTTCAGGTACACAATATAAAATAGTTGTAGATGTAGAAAGTTTAGATGGTACAACAAATATTTATGCAGGAGGTAACAATAGTGAAGCATTAAGTGTAGGTGTACAAACTATATATATGACGGGTGGCTCAAGTAATGATTGGTTAGGATTGAATAATGGCTATTCAGTAGGTGTTGGTTCTGTATTTAATAGTATATCAGTAAAAGAAGTACAAGGCTTTGAAGCACCTAAAGAGATACCCGTTGCTAACGGAGTAGAGTTGGTAACGAATGGAGATATGGAGTTGGATAGTGATTGGACAGACTATTTCACACCAACCACCAATGAAAGAAGTGGTGTAAGAGCGCATACAGGTACATATTCAAGACATATAGTAGGTAATGATACTTATGATGGTATAAAACAAGATGGTATTGCAATGGCACAGAACAGTACCTATGTATGTTCTGCGTGGGTATATGTAGAGAGTGGCACAGTTACTATGCAAGTAAGGGCAACTGATACATTTCATATAATAGGTTCTTCCTCATCAGCATCTTGGGTTAAACTATCAGGACATTTTACATCTAATTCTGCTACATTAAATCAAAGGGTAGCATTTATTTGTGATGGTGCTGGAGGTGAATTTTATGTTGATGATGTATCAGTCAAAGAAGCAACATCTTACTCAGGTGGAGGCTTTGAAAGAGAGGCTTACAAACTTGTGGAGAGTACTAATACGGGAGTACATAGCATACATAGAAGTTTTATATCAGGAATATCACTTGCAACTGATTATACTTGGAGTGTTTATGCCAAAGCAGATGAGAGAAATTTCATATCATTGGTTTGGATTTATGGCGGTAGTGATAATTTAGGTGTTCAGTTTAATCTAACTACAGGAGAAAAAGTATATGAGTATCAGAATGGAACAGGATATTCAGTAGAAGCATACTCAATAACCGCATTGGTTGATGGATGGTATAAATTAACAATGACAGGTCAAAGCGGAAAAACAGACATATATCCATCTATATTTCTTTCAGATGCCCAATGGACTACAGGTTCTCATTTAACTAATACTTATACAGGAACGTTAGGTTACGGTGTCAAAATAGCTTATTCCCAAATGGAACAAAGTAGTTACGCAAGTAGTCTAATGCTACCAACATCAGAAGGCTCAACTACTTCAAGAGTAGCAGATGCTTGTACTGGTAGTGGAACGGCACAGGACTTTAAAGATTATAATGCAAGTGGAGTATTGTATGCAGAGATTGCTGCTTTGGCTGATGATGGTGTTAGTAATAGGTTGTCAATTTCTGATGGAACTATTGCTAACAGGGTGTTTATTGGATATAATACAAGCGATGAGGTTTGGATAATGTTAAATGTAGGCGGTGCTGTTAGATGGCAAACGACAAACGCTATTGATATTACAGTATCTCATAAGATAGCAGTAAGATGGGCGAATGAAGATTTTTCACTTTGGGTTGATGGTTCTGAGGTTGATTCACAATCATCGGGTACTACATTACCTGCAAACACATTAACCGAACTTTCTTTTGATGATGGTGGGGGTGGAAATGATTTCTACGGCAAAACAAAAGCAATTGCAGTATTTGATTATTTGAGTGATGCAGAAATGTCCTTATTGACAAGCCCTTAATATTATGGCAATAGTTTATGCACATAGAAAACCTTGTGATAATTCAGTATTCTATATTGGGATAGGGAATACTATTAAAAGAGCACAGAGATGTGCAAATAGAAATACCCACTGGACTAGAGTTTATAATAAATATGAAAGGACTATTGAAATTATAGAAGATGATGTATCAATCGAACAAGCTAAAGAATTAGAAATATTCCTTATAAGTGAGATTGGTATATCAAATCTTTGTAATCAAACATTGGGTGGCGAGGGTGCTTTTGGGTTAAAACATACAAAAGAAACTATTGAAAGAATTGCAAGTAAAAATAGAGGTAAAAAACGCAGTAAAGAGGTTAGGCTTAAAGTGTCATTAGCTAATAAAGGACATATTGTTACACAAGAAACAAGAGATAAAATAAGTAAAAGCAGAACAAACAATCCTAAGGTTATTGCAGCTGCAAAAGGTAAAAAGCACACTCCTGAATCAATAGCTAAAATGAAAGAAGTTAAGAAATATTCAAGGCTTAGTAAGGAGGCACTAGAAAAATCTACTGAAGTAAGACGCAAAAATGGAATACAGGTGAGAGAAATAACAACTGATAAGATATATTATATGTGGAATATAACAGAAACATTAGGTATAAATAAAACATCTATTTTAAGAAGTATTAAATATAATGTACCTGTACAACGTGGTAAATATAAGGGAATGATATTTAAAAAATTAACAAACCCATAAACAATGAAACTACTTTGGAAATATGCACAAGTAATACTTGCAGTAGTGATACTATCAGGAATAATATTAGCGATATTAGATGCATTTAATGTAATAAATTTAACGGTATAAAACAATGGTAAACAAACTTTCATTTATAAGCGAATTAGCAGCATTAACACAAGTGTAACAATTACACACATATAAACAACAAGAGTAAATAATATAATAACTAATAGTTATAACCATAAGTGAATAAAAAAATGATATATAGATTAAGTTTTACAACAAAAGATGAATGGATTTCGGTTAGAAATACTTTTGTATTACCTGATGAAGATGGTAACTATCCAAATCATTCAATATATACTGCTCAAATTGCAGAGGGAAGCATAACAGTTAGAGAAGTTGGCAATGTGCCTATTGCAGCGACATACGATGAAGAGGGCGAAATATTAACAGAAGCAAGTTTTAATGAAGATTTTGCAGTTGATATAGTGAGTGACTATGAATTACCTGTGAGCAAATATATAGTAGAAGAAAAACATTGGTATAACGAATGGGTATAATGGAAAATCTTAGGACTATTTTAACAACATTGGTCGGAGGCATTGTTTCATTTGCGAACTTTAAATTGATGTCTATTTCTGTTACAGAACAAATGGAGGTGGCAAATGGAGTTATTGGTATGCTAGTAGGTTTGTTAACTATGGCTTATTTAATGATAAAAATAACCAAAACAAATGAGAAAGATAAATGAAATAATAATCCATTGTGCTGATACACCTCCCAATATGTATGTAGATGCTGCGATGGTAAATGAATGGCATTTAGAAAGAGGTTGGTCAGGCATTGGCTATCATTACTTTATAAAAAGAGATGGTCAGATAGAGATAGGTAGACCATTAGAGACACAGGGAGCACATTGCTCAGGTCATAACGCTGATAGTATAGGGATATGCTATGCAGGGGGATGTGATGAGGATATGAATCCTGAAGATAACAGAACAGAAGAGCAGAAGGAGTCTATCCTTTTACTCTTAGAAGTTTTAAAAAATATATTTCCACAGGCATCCATACACGGACATAGGGATTTTTCGGACAAAGAATGTCCAAGTTTTGATGCTACAAAAGAATATGGTTTGATATGGCAGGTTGGATAACACAAATTATAGGAGGTCTTCTTGGTAACGCTACGGATATAATTGATGAGGTTATAACCACTAAGGAAGAGAAGGAAGAATTAAAGATTAAGATGAAAGACTTAATTGTTAGTTCGGAGGTCGAGCTTGAAAAGGGTATAACTCAGCGTTGGAAGGCAGATATGAAAAGTGATTCTTGGTTGTCTAAGAACGTAAGACCTATGGTCTTAATATTTTTAGTGACATCCACAGTACTGCTTGTCTTTATAGATGCGGGGTGGATAGGATTTACCGTTCAGGATAAGTGGGTAGACTTATTACAGTTAGTGTTAATAACAGTTATAGGAGCGTACTTTGGAGGACGTTCATTTGAGAAGATAAAAAAATAAATATAATAAAAATGCACGATATAAGGAAGATAGCCGTTGGTGTGGATTATAAGACAGCAATGCATTATGTTGTAGGTCAGGATATCCTTCATGGTTCACACACAATTCACCTTGTTGTGTTTGAACAGGACGCAGGTGTTTATAAAATTTACATAGAAGACAACAGCGATGGTTGTATATTCCTATGGAAAAGTTTTACACCTTCAATGCCTGTTAGTGTAGAATATAATATAGAATTTTAATGAGACCATTACATCAGTATCTTGTTAAACCAGTGGACGGACGCAGGTATGACAACACTAAAGAGATGGGTGGAATAGAAATTATTACATCTACATCTGAAGAAGACCATAATTTTAGCAATAGGTATGCCGAGGTTGTGGCTTTGCCGTTAACAGGTAATACATCAGGAGTAAAGGTAGGAGACATACTACTTGTTCACCATAATGTATTTAAGTTTTACAATGACATGAAGGGTAGACGCAAGAGCGGTAAGTCCTTCCTTAAGGAAGACCTGTTCTTAATTGACCCTGACCAGTTCTATATGTACAAAAGGAATAACGAATGGTATGCATATGATAGATACTGCTTCGTTAAGCCTATTAAAATGAAAGAAGATAAATACATCAGCTCTAATGGACTCGAACCATTAACTGGGGTGTTAACACATCCAAATGACTATCTGCTCTCACAGGGCTTAAAAAGGGGTGATGAGATTAAGTTTGCTCCTGACTCAGAGTACGAGTTTATAATTGATAGTGAGATTTATTATAGGGTATATGACCATATGATTACAATAAAAATATAATACTATGGATGTTGAGAAAATGAAAGGCGAAATAATTAGTGCAGGTGAGCAAGCTGTTAAGGAACTAATTAAAGTAGCAAAGGAAAGTATAATTAAAAAGGCAGGTGACAAGGAAACTCTTTCTGAAAAAGAAGAAGCTCTTGCTGCTGACAGGTTAAAGAATGCGGCAGCCACAAAGAAACTAGCAATATTTGATGCATTTGAAATACTCAACAGGATAGAGCAAGAAAAAAATATGCTTGAAGCTATTAAAGAAAATGGTGGCAAGGCTATATCAACTAAAGGAACAGGATTTGCAGAGTCAAAGTCTAGATAAGTTATACACCACGGAACCTCACCTTCTTTCAAAGAGGGAGCTGTCCATAAAGAACGGTAAGAGATTATGGAAGTATGGGTATGATAAAGAGAGTGATTTAGTTGTTATATCTAAAACAGGTCAAGTAGGTGATATATATAACATTCAAGGACTAAGGATTGGGTTACCTCTGTTTAATCCTAAGGACAAGTTAATTATTGTTAGGTCAAAAAAAAAGAGTGAGCAATATTGGGAGAGAACTTCTCCTCCTAAGGCAATAGACCAAATTAAAACAATATTTCAGTGGAACGATAAGCCAAAGTATTTTAAGGATTTATGGGTTCCTTATGTGGAGAATGAATTTGATAGGCGTGAGAGAGGAGTATTCTTTGCTAACAATGGCAAGCCTACTTATATTACAGGCTCACACTATATGTATCTTCAGTGGTGTAAGATTGATGTGGGTTATGCAGACTTCCGTGAAGCCAATAGAATTTTATTTATCTACTGGGCTGCTTGTCAGGCTGACAATAGAAGTTACGGAATGAACTATGTTAAGATTAGGCGTTCAGGATTTTCTTTTATGTCTGCTTCAAATGCTGTGGATATAGGAACTATATCAAAGAACGCTAGGATTGGTATCGTATCCAAGACAGGTGCTGATGCTAAGAAGATGTTTACTGACAAGGTTGTACCTATGAATACAAACCTGCCATTCTTCTTCAAGCCCATCATGGATGGTATGGATAAACCTAAAACTGAATTAGCTTACAGGATTCCAGCAGCAAAGATTACTAAAAAAAATATGACCATTGAAGATGATGGTGAATACACACAAGGTTTGGATACCACAATAGATTGGAGGAACACAGACAACAACTCTTATGATGGTGAAAAATTACAGTATTTGGTACACGATGAGAGTGGTAAATATTTAAAGCCTAACGATATAAAAGAATCATGGCGTGTCCAAAAAACTTGTCTTAGGTTAGGTAAAAAGATTATAGGCAAGTGTATGATGGGTTCAACTGTCAACGCACAGAACAAGGGAGGTAAAGAGTTTAAGGATATGTACTTTGATTCTGACCTGACAAAAAGAAATAGTAACGGTCAGACTAAGAGTGGGCTATATAAAATATTCATTCCTATGGAGTTTAACCTAGAGGGGTTCATAGATAGATATGGTATGCCTGTTATCAATACTCCTCCTAAACCAGTGTTGGGAGTTGATAATGAAATGATTGACATAGGTGCTGTTGAGTATTGGGAAGGAGAAGTTGACTCACTTAAAGGAGATGCCTCTGCTCTTAATGAGTTTTACAGACAGTTTCCAAGAACTGAATCTCACGCATTTAGAAATGAGAGCAAGCAGTCTTTATTTAATCTAACTAAAATTAATGAACAGATAGATTATAATGATGGTAACATTGAGTCTCATCATGTTACATCAGGAAACTTCACTTGGAAGGATGGAATAAAAGATACGGAGGTAATATTCTCACCTCAGCAAGGAGGAAGATTTAGGATTAGTTGGACTCCTGAAAAAAGATTAACAAACCTTAGAGAAAAGCGTAATGGTATATACTATCCTGTTAACGAACACTTAGGTGCATTTGGCTGTGATAGTTATGACATATCAGGAACAGTAGGAGGAGGGGGTTCCAAGGGTTCTTTACATGGATTGACTAAGTTTAATATGGACAATGCTCCAAGTAATGAATTCTTTTTAGAGTATATATCTAGACCACAGACTGCTGAGATATTTTTTGAAGATGTTCTTATGGCTTGTGTCTTTTATGGGATGCCTATACTAGCAGAGAACAATAAGCCTCGTCTGTTGTATCACTTTAAGAACAGGGGGTACAGAGGATATAGTATGAATAGACCTGATAAACATTACACAAAGTTATCCAAGTCTGAAAAAGAATTAGGAGGAATACCTAACTCTAGTGAAGATGTAAAGCAAATACACGCAGCCTCAATAGAGGCTTATATAGAGAAATATGTGGGTTATGATTACGAAGGTTTGTTTAGAGACTCAGAAGACATAGGTATGATGCCTTTCAATAGAACTCTAATTGATTGGGCGGAATTTGATATTAATAACAGAACTAAGTTTGATGCTTCCATATCATCAGGGTTAGCTATACTTGCCTGTCAAAAACACCTATATAAAGCTGAAAAGAAAGATTCAAAAATTAGTGTTAACTTTGCACGGTATAATAATACAGGCAACAACAGTCAACGCATAACATAAATATATGAAAGAAGATTCAATGGTAAGTGTTTCTTACACAAGCTTTCCTAGCTCGGCAGTCGGTGACAAAGAGAAGGATACTATAGAGTATGGATTACAGGTAGGTCAAGCCATTCAATACGAATGGTTTAAAAGAGGTGGAGCATCAGACTCTAGATTTTATTCAAGGTATAATGAATTTGATAATCTAAGAAGGTACTCAAGAGGAGAACAAAGTATAGCAAAATATAAAAATGAGATAGCCGTTGATGGTGACTTGTCTTACCTAAATCTAGATTGGACTCCCGTTCCAATCATACCAAAGTTTGTTGATATAGTTGTTAATGGATTAAATGAAAGAGACTTACGACCCGTATGTACTGCTATTGACCCGTTATCACAAGAAAGGAAGAACCAATACCAAGATACCTTAGAAGCTCAAATGGTTTCTAGGGAAGCGTTGTCTTTGATAAAAGAGAAAGGTAATATTAATCCTTTTATGCTAGACGAGGGTGATATGCCTCAGACGGATGAAGAGATGATGTTGCATATGCAGTTAAAATATAAGCCCGCTATTGAGATGGCTGAAGAGGCTGCTATTGAATCTGTTCTTAAGGATAATAAATATGATTTAATTCGTAAGCAGGTTGATTACGATATAGTTACCTTAGGAATGGGAGTTGCGAAACATGAATTTCTTAAGGGAGAAGGTGTTAAAATTTCTTATGTTGACCCTGCTAATGTAGTTCATTCATACACAGAAGACCCACACTTTAGTGATGTATTCTATTGGGGAGAGTTTAAAACAATGCCTTTAACAGAGTTGTTTAAAATTAAACCTGACCTTACGCCTGAGGATATAAAAGACATTTCACAGGCAAGCACAGACTGGTATCAGTATCACGGTATCAATCAGGTAGATGACAGTATATATACAGGAGAAACTTGTTCTTTAATGTATTTTAATTTTAAGACTACCAATAAAGTTGTATACAAGAAAAAAATTCTTGATTCAGGTGCAATGAAAATGATTGAAAAGACTGACGAGTTTAATCCTCCTGAAGAAATGTTAGAGGAGGGAAGGTTTGAGAAGATTGAAAAAACTATTGATGTTTGGTATGAAGGAGTAATGGTAGCGGGAACAGACATTGTTATTAAATGGGAGATGGCTGAAAATATGGTGAGACCTAAATCATCATCCCAACACGCAATGTCTATGTATGTTGCTGTTGCTCCAAGAATATACAAGGGTTCGTTAGAGTCCTTAGTTAGGCGTATGATTCCATTTGCTGATTTAATCCAAATGACTCACCTTAAGTTGCAGCAAGTAATATCAAGGGTAACTCCCGATGGTGTGTACATTGACGCAGATGGTCTTAATGAAATAGACCTAGGGAATGGAGAGGCTTACTCACCTGAGGAGGCACTAAAACTTTACTTTCAAACAGGTTCTGTTATTGGTAGAAGCTACACATCAGAGGGGGAATACAATCATGGTAAAATTCCTATCCAAGAGCTTAGCCATAATAGTGGAGCAAATAAAACTCAGATGCTTATAGGTAACTACAACCATTACCTCAATATGATTAGAACTGTAACAGGTTTAAATGAAGCGAGAGATGGCAGCACTCCCGACCCAAGAGGGTTGGTTGGGTTACAGAAAATGGCTGCATTAAATTCTAATACAGCTACTCGTCACATACTTGACGGAAGTATTTATATGTATCATATGATATCTGAAGCTTCATCTTTAAGAATAGCAGACATCTTAGAGTATGCATCATTTAGAGAAGATTTTGTATCTAAGGTAGGCAAGTATAACTCTTCATTACTAGACCAAATATCAGGTTTATATTTATATGATTTTGGTATATATATTGAGATTGCTCCTGATGAAGAGGCAAAGCAAATGCTAGAGCAGAATATACAAATGGCTTTATCTAAAGGTGATATATACCTAGAGGATGCTATTGATATTAGGGATATAAACAACACCAAACTTGCAAACCAATTACTCAAAGTTAAGCGTAAAGGTAAGCAAGAACGTGATGAGAAGATGCAGATGCAGCAACAAGCTATGCAACAGCAGATGCAGCTACAGCAACAACAAATGTCCTCACAAGTCGCTCAACAAAAAGCTGAGGCTGAAACAAACAGCAAGGTTACCATTGAGCAAGCTAAGAGCCAATTTGAAATAGCTAAACTAAATAAGGAAGCCCAGCTCAAGCTAATGTTAATGGAAAGAGAGTTTAATTATCAGATGACCATACAAGGACAGACTGCACAGCAGTTAAGTGAGAGAGAAAATAAAAGAGAAGATAAGAAGTCTGAACGGATATCACAACAGAATAGCGAACAGTCTGAACTTATAAATCAAAGACAAACTAAAGGTGCTCCCTTAAAGTTTGAGTCTAATGAAGATAGCTTAGATGGATTCCATTTAGGAGAATTTGACCCTAGATAGTAAATGAATAGCAATCAGAAATACAGACTGTCTATATTAATAATAGTCTTTATAGCCCTATTTATAATATTAACTTTTATAAGGGCGGTTATAACAGGAGAACATCTTGACCCTAAAGTAAGAGATACAGTTGCAGGAGTTATGATGGCTATGATAGCAATAGTGAGTATGATTATTGGTGGAAACGAAAAGTAAAGTGGTAAAAATAGAAAAAATAGTAAGTAATTTTATATAGTTTTGTAAACATATACAATTTAATTTAATTTATATATACATGGAATTTAAAAACGTAAAAGTAAAAGATGCAGTACAAGAAGAAAAAAGTAAAGCCGAGCGTGAAGAAGAAGTCCTCAGCTCTACCGAAGGTCATACGGAATTGCAGGAAGAAGAAGTAGGTGTACCTAAAATTGATTTAAGCCAACCTACTGAACCTACCGAGGAGAAAGCTCCCGTAGAAGAAGAAGAAACTAAAGAAGAAGATGTGCCTGAGCTTTCAGAAGAGCAGGTACTTGAGTATATTAAATCTAAACGGGATGGTTTAGAGTTAAATAGCATTGATGAGTTGTTCAATAAAGGGGAGCCTACTCCTCAAGAACTACCTGAAGATGTGCAAGCGTTCTTAGAATATAAGAAGAGTACAGGCAGAGGAGTTGATGATTATGTTAAACTAAACAGAGACTTTGATGCAATGAATGGCGATACTTTGATTAAAGAGTATCTATTATTAACTGAAGAAGGAATAGACGAAGAAGACCTTGACATATATATGCAAGACTTTGACTATGATGAAGACCTTGATGATGATATGGATATTAAGAAAGCAAAACTAGCCAAGAAAAAAGCGATTGTAAAAGCTAAGGAATACTTCAATGAACAAAAGCAAATGTACAAAGAGGCTGCTGTGTCAGAGTCTCAATCAAATGTATCTGCTGAAGACAAGGAGGATTACGAAAGCTATAAGCAATATATAGCAAATGCTAAAACTTCGGAGGAAGCAGCCGAGCGTAGAAGGTCTGCATTTGAGAGTGAGACAGATAGTGTTTTTAACAAAGACTTCAAAGGTTTTGAATTCGGTATTGGAGAGGATACTAGTCTTTCATATCAAGTGAATGACATTGAAAAGGTGAGGGATAGTCAGAAAGATATCCGTAATTTTGTGGGGAAATATATGGATGATGACGGAACCATCATTAACGTGGCTGAATACCACAAGGCTTTAGCAGTAGCAATGAATCCTGATAGGTTCGCTAAGTTTTTTTATGAGCAAGGAGTAGCGAAAGCTACAGAAGATGTGACAAAGAAAATTAAAAATGTAAATATGGACGAGCGAAGAACTCCATCTAAATCCCAATCAGATGGATTCCAAGCCAGAGCCGTAAGCCAATCATCAGGACGAGGATTAAAAATAAAAGCTCCAAGAGGGAGCTAATTAATAACTTTTAAATTTTTGAAGTAATGGCAATAAATGCAACACCAACATATAGTTTACAGCCAAGCAGCAAACAGGTTGCTTTGAGCACAAACTATATAACAAATTTTGATTTCTTAAATCAATATCTTCCAGATGTGTACGAAAAAGAATTCGAGCGTTATGGAAACAGAAGTATATCATCATTCTTAAGAATGGTGTCAGCGGAACTTCCAACTGATTCTGATATGATTAAATGGTCAGAGCAAGGAAGATTACACACCAAGTATGTAGACGTAGGGGCAGCCACAGGAACTGATGGTGATGACAAAGTAACATTTCAAGTTAATGATACTATTAGCGACTACTTAGCTATTCGTAAAGGACAGACCGTAATGGTAACTGCTAACATCGGTGTAGGCTCTAATAAGGGTATCGTTGTTGCTGTAAATACAACAGCAAAAACATTTGATGTGGCTTTCTATGAAGCAGGTGGACTTGCTGTAGCGGGTACAGGTGTAGGTAATGCAGACTTTACAGTATTCATTTATGGTTCTGAGTTTAAAAAAGGAACCGTTGGAATGGAAGGTTCTTTAGAAGCTGAAGATGATATCTTTGACAACAGCCCAATTATCCTTAAAGACAACTACGAAGTTAGTGGTTCTGATATGGCTCAAATCGGTTGGATTGAAGTTACTACTGAGAACGGAGCAAATGGATACCTATGGTATCTAAAGAGTGAGTCAGAAACTCGTCTACGTTTTGATGATTATCTAGAGACTTCTATGATAGAAGCTGTTCCTGCTGAAACAGGTTCAGGTGTAGTTAATGCTACTCACAACCCAACCTTTGGTAACAAAGGTTCTGAAGGTGTATTCTACACTGTAGGTAACAGAGGAAATGTATGGGGTGGAGGAAACCCAAGTACACTTGCTGAGTTTGACACAGTGGTATCTCGTCTTGATAAGCAAGGTGCTATTGAAGAGAATGCATTATTCTTAGACAGAGGATTTAGCTTTGACATTGATGATATGTTAGCAGCTCAATCTTCTAATGCAGCAGGCGGAGTATCTTATGGTCTTTTTGACAACAGTGAGAACATGGCTTTAAACCTAGGGTTCAATGGATTCCGTAGAGGATATGACTTTTATAAAACTGACTGGAAATACCTTAACGACCCTACAATGCGTGGCGGTTTAAAGTTAGGTTCAGGCTCAGGTGCTATTCATGGTTTACTTGTTCCAGCAGGAACTACTTCTGTGTATGACCAAGTAATGGGTAAGAATGCTAAGCGTCCTTTCCTACACGTTAGGTATCGTAAGTCATCTACTGAAGATAGAAAGTATAAAACTTGGATTACAGGTTCAGCAGGTGGTGCAGCTACTAGCGACCTTGATGCAATGCAGGTTAACTTCCTATCAGAGAGAGCTATCTGTACTTTAGGTGCAAACAACTTCTTTTTATTCCAAGAGTAATAAGATGAGTATATTTTTTGGGAGGGGAGAAATCCTCTCCCTATTTTTTAATTTTATATAATTTATTGTAATGAAGAAAAAACAAGAATATGTAGACAGAGCTTATAAGCTCGTAAGGAATGAAGCACCTTTATCATATATGCTTCCATCAAGACATACAAGACGCTCACCTTTACTTTATTTTGATGAAGATTCAGGAACACAAAGAGCAATGAGGTATGCGTCTAACCAACGTTCAGTCTTTGAAGACGAGCAGGATTCAAATGCAATCCTAGAGCCTATCATTTTTGAAGATGGTATGCTGACTGTTGGTAAAGAAAACCAAACACTTCAAAAGTTTCTACACATACATCCATTGTATAATAAAAAATTCGTAGAGATAGATAAAGAGAAAGATGCCTCCGTTGAGGTTGATATAATTAATGCAGAAGCTCAAGCCTTAACAATAGCTACAAGCCTTACCATAGACCAATTGGAAATGCTTACCAGAGGATTGTTCGGCAAAGACCCTAGTGTAATAACTACAGCAGAAATGAAAAGGGATGTATTGGTTTTTGCAAAGACTAATCCTACTGATTTCAATCAAGCAATGGAAGACCCTACAATGAAGTTCAAGTCAGAGATACAAACATTCTTTGACCAAAGAATGATACTGTCTCGTAACAAAGGTAGAGAGGTTTTCTTTAACTTGGAGGGAAACAAAAAGCGTATGCTAACAGTAGAGTTTGGTAGAACAGTTGAAGACGCTTGTGCTGAGTACTTTAAAACAGAAGACGGCAAGGAAGTTTTTAGTATGCTAAACAATCTGTTATAAGTTCATTTTAACTAAAAGCAAAAGGATAGCTCAGAAATGGGTTATCCTTTTTTTGTGTTATCTTTGTACAAAATTATCAAGATATGATTAACTCAGTTAGAAACACAGTGCTGTCAATTCTCAATAAGAATAACTACGGCTATATATCACCTTCTGATTTTAACCTGTTTGCTAAACAAGCACAGTTAGATTTATTTGAGGATTATTTTTATAGTTATAACACACAAATAACAAAAGAGAATGCAAGGCGTAGTCACTCAGATAATGCAGATATTGCAAAAAGCATACTAGAAGTTATAGAGGATTTCAGTGAGGTTACCACATTAAATACAGTGGCGAGCGGTAACGTGTTTTACCTGCCAAGAGAAAATGTAGAAGGTTACAACTACTACCTTGTTAACTCTATTATAAAAAGGGGAATACTTACTAGCGGAACGACAACAAGCTCAGACGCTGCCCAAAATCTACTAATAGATTCAAGTGCAAACTTTACTGCTACCACAGAAGACCAAGTGGCTGTAGGGGATACTGTGATAACATCCACAGGAAGAGTTTTTATAACAGCTATACCCAACTCAACAACATTAGCAACAACAGGTTTGTTGTTTAACGCATCAGGTATCAGCTACTCTGTAAGTAGACCTGTTAATTATAATTCTGTAGATGTAGAAAAGATATCCAGAAGTAAGATTCAAATGTTAATGAATAGCTTATTAACACAGCCATCTGATTCATTTCCTGCTTATGTTATGCAAGCCGATACAGTAGAATTGTTTCCTGTAAGAGTTTACAGCTTCGGGGAAATTGAGGCTAACTGTATACGATATCCAAAAGAGCCTAAATGGACTTATATATCCCTGAGCGGAGGAGAGCCTGTGTTTGACTCATCAGCAGTAGACTACCAAGACTTTGAGCTTCCATCATCAGACGAACCTAATTTGGTTATGAAGATATTACAATATGCAGGTGTGAGTATAAGAGAGGCAGAGGTCGTGGCTTATACAAAATCAGAAGAGGTTTATAACGAACAACAAGAACAACAATCATAAAAGATATGGGTTATATTACAGATAAGAATTACTATGATAATGCTGCTAATCACGGTAGCTATCAGTATGTATCATTGCAAGATATAGTTAACAACTTTATGCTGATGTATACAGGTAATCACTCATTAATAAATAATGAGGAAAGATATAAAATACTATTCCACGCTAAGAGAGCTATTCAGGAATTGAACTATGATGCAGCTAGAGAATTAAAAGTTCTTCAGTTAAATGTTACAGACAACTTAACATTTATACTGCCTCCTGATTATGTAAATTGGGTTAGAATATCCTTATATAAGGATGGTGTATTAAGACCGTTAACACAAAATGTTCAGACAAATTACGCAAAGGCTTACTCACAGGAAGCTGATGGTGATGTAATATTTAATTCAGATGGGAGTGTAGTTCTTATTGATTCAGAGATTAACTCAGATAGATTGGACGGAACTAAAAGAAGTATATACCTGAATCCTAGAAATCCATTTCATGGTATGGAAGGATATGAATTAGATGGGGATTGGTATTTTAAATTCAATATGGGTGCAAGGTTTGGTCTTAATACTGAGACAGCAAATATGAACCCAACATTTCGTATAGATAAAAAGACTGGCGTTATTAACTTCTCTTCTGAAATGTTAGGAGAAAGCTGTATACTTGAGTATATATCAGATGGAATGGAAAACGGAGACAACTCTTCAATAGGTGTAAACAAATTATTTGAACAGTATGTATACGCATACATAGAGGCAGAAATGCTTAACTCAAAACTTGGAGTGCAGGAATATATTGTACATAGAGCTAGAAAAAGAAAGACAGCACTTCTTAGAAATGCTAAGATTAGGATTAGCGATATGCATCCGTCTAAAATAATGCAAGTAATGCGTAACAAAGATAAATGGTTGAAGTAATATGGCAGAATTAAAAAGAACTTTTGTACAGGGCAAAATGAATAAGAAGTTGGATGAGCGTCTTATTCAGGATGGGGAGTATGTTGATGCTTTAAATGTTAGGGTTAACTCTAATGATGGGGGGCAGCAGGGAGTTGCTGAAAACGCTATGGGTAATACTCAGCTAACTGATATAATTTGGAATCAAGTGTCATTAAGTTCAAATGCAAAAGTTATAGGCAGCTATGAGGATGGCTCTAACGAAACTATATATTGGTTTATACACGATGAGATGACACACACCACCAGACCTGTGGGAAAGATTGATATGATTGTGTCTTACAATACTCAAACAAAATCACTCACAAATCACCTTACATCTACTAGGGAAGGCACAAAAAATACCACTACTTTAAATTTTAATACAGAATATCCCATTCACAGTGTGGTAAAAATTGAAGACCTTTTATTATGGACTGACAACTATAACCAACCAAGATTTATTAATGTAAAAAAAGGTTATGCTCCTTATGTCAATTTATATATTGATGGATTTACAGCAGAAGAATTGTTGGTAGTAAAAAAACCACCTATTAATTCTCCAACTACATCAGAAATTTCCATACCTAATTCTGATAACTATATAGAAGATAGGTTTTTATCATTTGCTTATAGATATCGTTATGAAAATGGTGAGTATTCTGCTACATCTCAATTCACTCAGCCGTCTTTTATTCCCAACAACTTTAATTACAATATAGATTCAGGGCTTAATGAAGGAATGATAAACTCTGCGAATGCTGTGGAGATTACTTATAATACAGGAAGTAGTCTTGTTGTTGGAGTTGATTTGCTATTCAAAGAAATGAGTAGTAACACTATAAAGGTAATAGAGAAACTAGATAAAGAAGAGTTAGGGTTATCAGATAATACAGACCTGATTTACACATTTGATAATAGCAAAGTATACACAGTGCTTAGCGACTCGGAAATATTAAGGCTGTATGACAATGTACCTTTAAAGGCTGAGACCCTTACAGTTATGGGAAACAGATTAGTGTACGGAGGATACACAGATGGTTATGACCTAAAAGACAGTAGTGGTTTTGAAACTAAGTTAGAGTACAATACATCTTTAGTAACACAAGATGTTGCATCGTTTAGCGTAACATCTAACCTGTCAAATGGCACATATAATGTGGGTGGGTTTTCTAATGAGGTGATACCTCAGTCAACTGTAAGTATAGACCTGTCGAATAAACCACTTATAAAAGGTGTAGCTATATCGTTAGTTATGGAGGTGTCACATGAACACTGGGAGGGAAGTGTAACTCCTACGGATACAAATACTTTTGTTTCAGCAGGGTTTTCTTTTGTCTTGCCCAAGGACTATACAAGCCTAGCGGAAATGGTGGCATCTTCAGAGTTCTTGGAAGAAATAACCACCAGTATACCCGTATCAAATTCTTGTTTAGGATACTCTATTACTGATTTATTTAACTGCAACTGCCTTCAAACTTTAGATAGCGGAACATATACCAAGCTTGAGTCGGGTAGAGACAATTGGGGGGAATCATTTTCAGTCTCAGCAACAGCAACAGACGAGCTGATAATCCAAGTAAATGCTATGAGGTATGTTGATAATATAACTACTGTAACACAACAAGCCATTGAGTACTTCAGAATAAGTAATGCTGAAGCAACCTATACAGATGTTAGTACCTTAAAAAGTTTACATAGCGACAGGGATTATGAGTTAGGAATTGTTTATATGGATGAATATAATCGCTCGACAACAGCTCTTGTTAGTAATAACAATACCATCCACGTTCCTTGTAATGCCAGTAACAAATCAAATATTGCAAGGGTAGAAATACCTTCGCAACAGGTTGCTCCTAGTTGGGCTGCTCGTTATAAATTTGTAGCAAAACAGAATGAGGAATTTTATGAAACAATATACGGAGGAATATCCTTCTTTGATATAGAGACAGGTTATACATATATACTATTAGACGGTGAAAACTCTAAAAAGGTAGAGACAGGAGATAGACTAAAGGTTAAGGTGGATGCAAACGGAGCTGTAAGCCCTTGCACTTACACTACCGTTTTGGAAAAAGAATCAAAAGCGGCTAACTTTATTACCGTTCCAAGCACTCAAGACCCTACTGAAAATGCCTATGTACCTGCTGGTGTATATATGAAGGTAAGGGCTAACAACTTTGCTGTATCAAAAGATACACTTACTGTGGTAACTTTAGGTAGTGAGGAAGTTTGTGGTGCTTCTCAGAGTAGACCTCAGATAAACTACACCACATCCTTGCAGGACGGTAACGGTGATTGGTATGATTACACTATACCTGAGGGAAGTAGGATAGAATTACGATTTAATTTTGACAGAGAGGGTAAGGGAAAATGTAATGAAGTTAATTATGATTTAACCAAAACTATATTTGCCTCAAGAGATTATGATAATATATTTGATTGGGCTGTAGGGGATAATCTTGATGTCATTGTTCAGACAGGAACAAGCGACCATAGTAATAATATTGACAATGTTTTCTTTACTGAGCTACAAAATACTTTGTGGAATACTGAGTATAACCCTAACACAGGTGTTTATTGGGATTGGTATCCAAACGATAATGGGCAGTGGACTAACTTCTATGGATTTCACAGGAACGCAACCAATGAATTAATGCTAACAGTTTTAGGTACTCATAGTTGTGATTTAACAGGAACAGGTAATAAAGCAAAAAGGTTATGTGCCAATGTTTCTATAACTATCTACAGAAATAACTCAACACTTGTATTTGAAACAGAACCTAGTGATACCAATCCTGATATATGGTATGAGGATTCAGTGTCTTACTCCATAGACTCTAGTGGTAATCATTCAGGTAATGTTCAAAACCAAGACATAAGCACATTTACATCAGCCATTATAGATACAGAGTTTTTCAATTGTTATGCCTTTGGTAATGGAGTAGAATCTTTTAAGGTTAGAGACGCAATTGACGGTAGACAGTTAAGATTAGGCAACAGAGTAACCACCGTATCAGAACAGGATTACAAGCAGGCAGATAGATTCGCTGACTTAACTTATAGCGGTGTATATAATGATGAGTCAAACTTAAACAGACTCAATGTGTTTAATATGGGATTGTTAAACTTCAAGTCTTTAGAAGATTCCTTTGGAAGGATTATGAAGATTGTAGGAAGACAAACAGATATACTTGTGCTGCAAGAGGATAAAATATCCTATGTACTAGCAGGTAAAAATTTATTATCAGATGCAGCCGCAGGTGGAACAATAGCCTCTATACCTGAGGTGTTTGGAACGCAGCTAGCAAGACTAGAGGAGTATGGTATAAGTAATCACCCTGAAAGCTTTGCAACATATGGAGCTAGTAAGTTTTTTACAGACGCAAAGAGAGGGGCGGTACTCAGCTTGGTAGGTGGAGCATACTCTAATGAAGTATTAACAGTTATATCTAACGAAGGTATGGATGGATACTTTAAGGATATGATGTCGGATTATTTCAACACAGAAAAGGTAGGCGGTTATGATATGTTTAACGACCAATACATACTTTCAACTAACAGTCAAGAGAAGCCTGTTATAGAATCTTGTGTAGATTGTGGTGTGTATAAAACGTTTACAGTTACCGCAGGAACTCCTGTGAATCTGTGTGTTGACTTGGGAGACCTTGTTGGTAACGCACGGGTTAATTGGGATTTAATTAGCACTGAGGGTAGCGTAACTATAGATACGACATATAATAGTATTACAACCAGCCGTACAGCAAGCACACCAGCAGGACGAGGTTATACTTTTGATAAAAATATTGTATCAGTATCAACTGTAGATGTTGAGCTAACCACAACAACAGGAACTGCTATAGTGGGAGTGATGATAGACTGTCCTTTGGCTGAGGAAATTACGGTTGTAAATGTAGTGGTGTCCAACGGTAATTATGTTGGAGAGACTATACATGCTAACTACAGATGGACTGATGGGAGCTTTGTTTCCCCATTGCATTCCAACTTTGTAACAATGGCTTCAAGCCCAACATCACCCGTGGTCTCTTTTTACAACTCTTTTACAGGGAACCAAGGAGGCGGATATATTCCTGCGGATGGTGCAACAGTTTCTATTATTGCAGACCAACAAGATGGAGATACATTTACGTTCCGTCATAATATGCACAAGTTTAGGTATATGAGAACCAATACTGCGTATGGTAATAACGACACAGATATAACATCACTACTAACCAGCTCTACACAAGCTTCTCCAATAGAGAATGTTAGTGGAACTGATAGATACTATGCTGACTTTACTATGCCCACCACAGGTTCACACCTGTATTTTGTGTGGGATTTAAGAGAGTCAGTACCTAATTATTTGTGTTATGATTCTACGCTGCCTGAAGACGCTTGTTGTGATTGCCAAACTATATCACAGAACTTAACTTGTGAGAGCTTTTATTTTGGACAGGTTAGATGGGAGGACAGTGACACAGAAGAAAAATTCATTACTGAATATGTAGGGTTTAAGATACCTATTCAAACAGGAATTACTTCTGACAGATACTATGCTAGTTTTGACCAATACCTTCCTCTTTCCAATCAAGATAATAGGGATGACAACATAGCTGAAGGAATAGACTTAGATACCTTTGCAGAGTTATATCCATCGACTGTAGACTTAGGTGATGGAAGATGGACAGTTTACGGAACTAGTCCAGACAATCTGAACACCCAAATACAATCTCACTTAGTAAGTGCTTATAACGAGGTTGATGCTGATGTTAAAACTAGGACTGAGAACGAAAGGAATGATTTAATTAATGATTATACATTTATATTATAATGGCAGCAACAAAATATTATTTAGATGGAAATACTTTAGCAGATGCTTTATCGGTTTTCACCGATGCAGCTCTGACCACTAAAGCGACTGATGGATATTACTCTTCAGGCACAATATCCAGAAGGCAGGTAAGTGGGTACTTACAACCTGCTGTACCTTGTCCTGATTGCGGTGACCCTTGTGATGTTGAGTACTCAGCAACAGGTGGTTTAAATGTTGTATACAGAAATGAAATTATGATGGGCAATACAACAGGTGCTATTGTTATTAAGTTTGATGTAGGATTAGTAGCAGATGGGTTTAGGGCTATATACGAGGGGGTTACTTACACGGCACTGTCTGCTAAGTATGACGGATATCACAACACATCCAACTCAGGGAACTTTGTTTTAGTTGGTGATGATTCTTATGCTCACCCAACTGTTCCGTCTCACTCTCCTGTATCATATGATATATACACATGGAACGGAAGTGCTTGGGTGGATTCAGGCAGTAACTTAAGTTACTCATTTCAAACAGGAGACGAGTCTTATAGTTCTAGTGTTACAGTACCTTCGCTAGCCTATTACTGTATTGTACCTAAACCTACCTCAACTGATAGCCAATTAACAATTGAGGTTATTAACAGTGCCTCTTCCAATTGGAGTATGGAATTAGGATGTCCTCAAGCATTAGATATGATGGTTACAACAGGCATTCAGTCAACCTCAAACTTAGCCTGCCTTTCTTCTGTATACTATGAAAACTTTTATGTGGCATATGTAAACGGTAAAGCACCTTTGGATTTAGGGTTATATGACTGGGTGTTCACTGATGCTAATGGAGTAACTGCTGTTAGTAATGGGTGGTTTGGTCAGCAAGGAGACCAAAATGCTTATAGGGTGGCGAATGGGGTTATAGTAGAAATAATTGATTGTGAAGCTCCTTAATATATAGATATGGCAAATAACAAAACATTAGCATATAGTCAAGAGAACAAAGGATGGACTTCTTTTTTCTCTTATGTGCCTGACAGAATGTTAGGTATGAATGGTAGGTTTTACTCTTTTAAAGGTGGAAACATTTGGGAGCATGACAAGAATTCTACTTATAATAATTTTTATGGTACTCAATATAACTCTACTATTGATACAGTTATAAATCAAAATCCTTTTGAGCAAAAATTATTTAAGACTTTATCTTTGGAGTCTGACACGGCTTGGAGTATTGGGGTTACTTCTGACACAGACAATGTAGGAACTATAGACGCAGCTTGGTTTAAAAAGAAAGAGAATACTTGGTATGCATTCATAAGGAATGTAAACACAAACAGTTATGATGTAAGAAGTGTACAAGGATTGGGTGTGCCAAGCTCTATAGATAAGGTTGGATTCTTTGAAACCTGTAATCTTAACAGTGTTGATACTATTATAAGTATTGGAGACACAGTTCTTTACGCAGAATCTCCTTCGTATGTACCTGTATCAGCAGGAACTATTACAGCTAAGACTGATACTAGCGTTACTGTTCAAACAAGCCATATTTCAGACCAACAGATAAAAAATGGAGCTATGGTTCTTGTAGCCAAAAACGTAGAGGCTGAGTCTCAGGGAGTGTTGGGTCACTATATAAACGTGGCTTTAGAAAACTCCTCAACAACAAGGACTGAACTTTTTGCTATAGAATCTAATGTTATGAAAAGTAATCCATAATATTTTTGTATCTTTGTTGTGTGAAATTTATAAAGAATATTATAAAGAAATATAAATCCTCTTTAATAAGGGAGCAGGCTGAGATAATACTCAGTACCGTTCATAAGGATAGAGGTATGTTGTATGAAGATATAAATGAATTCAGATTACAACTAGAAGACATAGAGGGGATGGCTGTTAATGGCACAAAGGAACATGAGGAATTGTTCCCTACTAAGCACGACTTAAAAGATGGTTTGTATACAAGAGAGGTGTCTATGCCTCAAGGGTCTTTCGTTGTTAGCTATATCCATAAACAAAACCATCCTTCTTTTTTTTTAAAAGGAGAAATGTCTATATTAACAGATACAGGAGAGGTAGAAAGAATTAAAGCACCAATGAAAGTAATGACTGAACTCGGAACACAGAGAGTGGCTTATATGCATTCAGATGTTACTTGGGTATGCGTATACAAAACAGATGCAAAAACAATAGAGGAGGCAGAGAAAGAGGTTTATACAACAGACTTTAGAAAATTGCCATCTTCAATAATAAAAAAACAATTATGGCAGGAATAGTAGTAGGTGGTGTAGCAGTTGCGGCTATAGGAGCGGCAACAAGTTATGCTCTAGCACAAAAACAAAAAAGATTGAAAAGGCAGGCTAATAAAGCTGCTGAAAATGCAATGGAAGAAGCTAAGTCAAAGTTAGATGTTAATGTATATGAAGCCCTCTCTATTAAGAAAGAGCCATACGAATTAGCAAGGGAAGCTTCTCTTGCTCAAGGTAAGATGGCTTTACAAGCAGCACAGGAGGGTGATGTAAGAGGTGCGGCAGCTACAGCAGGTAGAGTGCAGATGGCTCAAAACAAGCAGCAGCAGCAAATACAATCGGCAATGGGTCAAGAAGCTTTAGGCTTAGAAAAAACAGTAGCCTCGGAGGAAGCTAGGCTTATGTCTGAAAAATCTAAAATAGATTTACAAGAAGCCGAAGGTGCTCAAGTTGCGGCAGCAGAAGCAGCTAAAGCTCAAGCAGCATATGAGTCTCAAGCAATGGAAAGTGGTATGCAAGCACTAGGAGGAGCCGTAGCCATAGGTTCAGGATTTGTTAATAAGGGGAAAATTGGTAAAATGGATTGGGATAAAACTTTTAAGGCATATGACGCAATAAATAACAATTTCTTGATTCAACAAAAAGAAGACGAATAAATGGCTACATACTATAAATACAAAGAAAGAGAAGGCAAAGACTTAGCCGATATAGGTGGTGCTATATCCAAATTAGGTAGAGGTATCACAGACGCTGGAATAGGCTGGGAAAAGTACAAGCAAGAACTTGAAGGAAAAGCAGATAAAGCTACAAAGACAGCCGAGGATTATGGTAAAGGTATGACTTCATCCAACCATATCAATAATCTTAATCATAAAATTTCAGACCATATTGTGGAGTCTAACGGAGAAGCTTTAAGAAGATTTCAAGCTGGTGAAATAACATCTTCTAAGTTTAATAGAATCATTGATAACAATACTTCTGGTGTTGAGGGATACTTTGGAATGGGTGAGGGTGCTCAAACGCATATTAGTAATGTAACTCAAAGAGGTGCTGAAGGAGCTAATCCTATAGAGCAAGCTATTTTAGGGTGGCAACTTGATAATGCTAATCCTGAGAATTTGGAAGTTCGGTCTCACGATGATGGTGGGTTTTACTTAGTGAACACGGTAACAAATGATAAAATAGTTCCTGAGTATATAATGAAAATGAATAGCATAGAATATGATGGGTATAACTATAAGTCAGGAGTTACAACAATAAAAAATGGTATAGGCAGCACAGTTAAATATATTAGAGAAAATTACGGGAGTCAAGAATATCTATTTAAAAAGACAGATAAAAAGGCGATTCAAGATTTTCAAAAAGCCTTTGATTCTTTAGTTACAGCAGAAATAGGAACCAATGGTTTAAATGGCGTGGATATACTTATAAATTATATAGGCACAACAGAGGAGGGTATAGCTTATGAATTAACAACTGACCGTGAAAAAACAGGAAGTCAGTATATTTATTGGAACCCTGAGAATGTGATAGAGGAAGGAGTTAAGCTGTCAGAGGAACATAAGGAAGCTATATCCAATCATTTCAAAGAAGTTCTAGAGCTTTCGGAGACGTCCCAAAAAGAATATAAAAAAACGATACCTAAAGATATAGAAGAAAAACTATCTCGAGGAGAGGTAAAAGCAATAGACATGGTATCTAATCTAGACATTTTATGGTTTGGAGATAATCAAAGTGTTACGTCAGCAGCTACATACTTAGCAAACATAAAGGATGGTAAAGCTAAATTTATAAAGAGAACTGAAGAGGGTGTTTATGTTGTACCAAGCGATGGCTCTCCTGCTGTAACTATAGCATTTAAGGATGGAAGTGGTCAGTTAAAAACTAAGGAAAACTTCTTAATGGAATTGGCAAATCTTATTACTAACAGTTCTGATTTTAATCAAGTATTGGCTAAACACATGAGTAATAAAGAATTTAATACAACAAGCTCTGGCTATTCTCCTGATAAATACAACCATACCCTAACTAAAGATGAATCTACAGAGAGAACCTTTGATGCTAACTGGAAGGATGCCTTGATTAAAAAGGGTGAAGATTATGAAAATATAAAAAATAATATTGCAACATTGATTCGCAGCTTAGAAATTAAAGGGCTGAACGTAGACCAACAGAATGGTGTAAGTGTGAAAGAAGACGGTGATATCCTATGGAGTTTAGGTGAGGATGACTACAGTATACAGAATAAAAAGAAAGCCCTAATGTCTGCCTTAAAACCTTTTATACCATATAATAAGGATAAATATGTTGAAGTAAAGAACTATGATACATCAGGAGCAGTAGGAAACAAAATAGACCTGAATGCAGAGCGTCAGTAAAAAAAAATAAATATAACAGCACGAAAGGATGGACAAAAGGTATAGAGATAAATTATATAATTACTTGGGCGAGTCAGTGTTAGGTAAGAAAGAGAGCTTTGATAAGCTTATAGCCACAAGTCAAGAGTATAGAGATAAAATTTATAATCACTTGGGCGAGTCAGTGTTAGGTAAACAGGAGGCTTTTAATTATCTACTAAAACAAGACGAGGTTAGTGAGTTGGGTGAGCTTTATAGGGAGTATGGAAAGTCTACTCCTCTTTATGATATTGACCCATTAATTCAAAAGCTTGATAAAGTTAATAAACGTTCCCTAGAAATAGATGAAAATAGGCTAAATGAAGCTCTATATAACACGGACTACCTTTTGGATTTATCTAAGTATGCCGAACAAAAAGGAGAGATAGTTGAATTAACAGAGTCTGAAAGAAAAGGTGGTGTGTATGAGATAAAGGATGTAATGGAATACACACCTGATGGTGCTATGTCTGTTCCAAAACAAGTATACAGAGACTATACTCCTGAAGAGATAAAAACAATTCAATATCAGAAATTCTCTCCTGAGACAGTTAGTGAGTGGGAGGAGATGCAGAGAGGCAATATCTCTTTAGCTATGCAAGACCGTCAGAAAGATATTGCTATAGAAAAAGTTATGGGGGAATTACCTGAAGAGGTAAGAAAGAAAGTAAAAAAAATTTTACAAGAAAGATTTACCCTTACGAATCAAAAAGCAGAAAGTGGAACATTAGAACTTGCGGCATTTTTACAGTGGTATACAGATTCAGTAGACAGCATGACTACATCTATGCTTAAAAGCATACCTGATGATTTGGACATACAAGAAGGTCAGATGTTTGAAGTTGCTACATTAAGTAAAGACGATGGATTTCCTGTTGTGCAGATTAAAATAAATAACCCTACACCATATCAAGAGACGGTAACCAGAGCAATAAATCAAGAGTTACTAAAGCTTCAGCAAGAAGGAGAGAAGCTTTATAAATTAAAGACACAAGAAATTAGGGATGCTTTAGGAAAATCCCAAGAGCTTGGTGATTATTTAGGAGCTGCACAAAAAGATTACAATTTATTGAATACTTTAGGTAAGGACTTTATGTTCACAACAGTAGGGTTAGCTGAAGATGTATCAATTGCCTTGAATTCCCTTAATAAAGGATTAGGCTTTGGAGACCCTAAACAAAGAGACGCAAACATAAACGAGATATTAGAGCATAAGAAGGAAAGGGTAGAAGAGTATTATGCTACAACTCCAATTAAGGAAACATATAAGGAGGCTTTTGCTGATGACGGTAACGCTTGGGAGTTTGCCACTAGAGAGTTTACAACACAGCTACCTTACACATTAATGGCTATAGGTATTGGAGCATCAGGAGGAACCTTAGGGTTACCTGTGGCTACAACTACAGCAGGAATATTTGGAGTATCGTCTTATGGTGCTACATATGCAGACCTGAAAGAAAGACAAGGAGCATTAGGTGATATAGATGATGCATTGTTAGAGTTGGAGGAAAATAAGAATATATTACCTGAATCAGAGTACAACCAACAGAAGTATCAACTTGAAAGACAGAGAAAAATATCAGACATATCTGAGGAAGACCTCATAAGAGCTGCCGTTGCTGCTGGTTTTGTGGAAGGAAGTATAACAAGATTTGTTGGTACAGTTCCTAACTCAATGAAAATACTTAAGGACTTATCTAAAGTCAAGCCTAACAAGTTTGTTTATGGTGTTCTTAACGGAAACAAATCAGGATGGAAACCTGTATTAGAATTAGGTAAACGTACAACTTCAGAGATTGTAGAGGAGACTTCAATAGAGTCATTATATCAACTTTCTAATGGTCTTATTTTGGGTGACGATGTAGACTTCTCCCAGTTAGATGATGTTGCTGTGACATCAATTATTTCCTCAGCAGGTTCCTCAGCTCCTTCCATAGCTTACTCTAAGATTATGGAGGATGTAGGTATAAAAAAGTACAAGAACCAACTCAAAAAAGCGTTCGATATAATAGATGGGTACAAGAGTATGCTTAACGCTCCATTGAGCGACACTCAAAGGTCAGCGGTACACAATAAGATTAATAACTTGGTAGAGAAAATAAGCGGTCTTGTTAAGAACGCAGAGGCGGATGTTGTTTTGCTAGGAGGAAAAAAAGTTGGTGACCTTTTAACATACGACAACCTCATGTCAAAATTACTGAAACAGGCAGGTGTTGAGAGAACTGATAGTCCTAAGCAAATTGATATAAAACTAAAAAAGCATAGAGCAACTTTAAGCAAACAAGAAGCTGCTGAGTTTCAGGAGTCTATAAATGTTTTATCTGATGCTAAGGCAGAGATAATGAACTCTATAGACTACACAAACGCTGTTGATGAAGTCTTTGGAGACAAAGGTGCTGAGGTTAAGGAAAGTCTTGATACTGAAGGTAAGACAGACCAAGAAGTTTATACTGAGGTATACGAAATCCTTCGGAACGAAATCAATGAAGGTGCTGAGATTGAGCAAGCTACATTTGAGACTGACACAAAAGAAGACAAAGACGGTGATGTTCTTATAGCAGGTGTAAGAGTTAAGATGCCTACAGAAAAACAAAAAGCTGAGAGAAAGTCAGCTAGAACAAAACCAAAATATGTAGAGGATTCTGTTGCTGAATTAAAAGAAGAAGATATTGAGCAGTTAAAGGAAGAGTTAGATGGAGAGTTTGGTATATTGACTGGTGAGAATCCTGAGGCTCAGCCATTAACAGAAGAGGAGAATGCATCGCTTAATAAAAAAGCTTGGGTTTGGTTAAAGCAAAAAGGATATACACCTCGGAGGCTTACGGGTAAGTATGGAACAGCAGAGAACTCTTATTTTGTTCCTAACCTATCATTGGAGCATGCTGTTGAGTTTGCTAAAACATTTAACCAAGAGTCAGTTGCTCATTCAGAGGGTTTAGTATTTCAAGATGGAACAGCACAACTAAGAATTAAAGGTGATGATAACTTTACATTCAAGAATAAGCTCAATAAAAAGACTGACAATGTTTCTGTTGTAAAAACAAAAGATGGTGCGAAAACTTTCGAGGTAGGGTATGATTGGTCAGGTCAACCAAGGACTCAGCTCATTGAGGTGGTAGCAGAAGAAGCTAAAGCAGAAGAGGCTCAGGAGAGTCCTAACATTGTAGAGGAGGATACTAGCCAAAAAAGCATTGGTATAAAAGAGGTTACTAAGCAGGTAAAAAAATATAAAAAAGCTCTTAAGAAAAGCTTTCCTAATGTAAAATTTGTTATACACGACAGCACTGAGGATTTTAGTAACGATGAAAGGATGGGTGGAACTAAGGCTCAAAGACAAACAGGTGCAGGTGCTTATAGTAAAGGCGTTATATATATTAATAGTGAGAAGGCTAACCCTAGAACTGTAGCACATGAAGTGCTTCATGCTGTATTAGATAGTGGTGACCTTAGTAATAAGGAAATAATTGAACTTACAAGCAGAATGCTTGACTCTATTATAGGTAAGGTTGATGGAGATATTAAAATAAAACTAGAAAAATTTGCTAAGAATTATAAAAAGTCTAGCCAGAAAGAGGAAATGCTGGCAGAATTAGCAGGCATACTTGCTCAGAATTATGATAGTATGTCACTGAGCGTTAAAGAGCTGATAATGAAGTGGCTTAATAGAATCTTAAACAAGTTAAGAGTAAAAGGTGTTAGTGTATCCACAGCAGGTGAAACAAAAACTTTGTTAAATGCCATTGCTAAAGGTAGAGATATAAAGCAATCTCCATTGGTTACTGAGACTTCAGCAACTCCCCAACTCCCTAAAGCCCGTCAGCAGAAGGACGCAGTTGAGATTTCTGAAGATGAGACAAAATTACAGATAGAAGATGTTACTAACCTAAACGTAACTGGTGAAGAAAAGTATGACTTCAAAGGAAAGAAAGAAGATGCTATACCTTCTGTTGCCGACAAGAAAAAAATAGGAGGAGATACAAAGCACACAGAACTTGGTAATGGTAGTATTCAAGACCAATTGAATAATGCAAAGAGTCAAGTTAATTCTCATATTCTAGGTATGGCTACAAGTATAGCAAAAGGAATATATACATGGAACAAAGGTGTAACTTATAAGGATTCTGAAGAAAAGCACGGCATCACAGCTAAAGAAGCTGAGGCTAAGGATAAAAATAACATTGATAGAGCAATTAAAAAAGTTATATTTTCATCCAAGTTTTCTCTACCCTTTTCAATGATGGGAGAAGCCAAGGAATTATCACGCCTTAGAGATAATCATAAGGAGCTTTTTAAGGAAAGTGGAATGGATAAAAAGTCTGATTGGACTGAAAAGTTTATGGTTCCTTTAGCTAAAAAAGTGATGGATGGTTTTAAAGAAATGGCTAAGGCTAATATAAGAAGTATATATAATACCTTAGACTCTGAATTTATAGAGAATTCAAAGAAGTGGTATAATGGTGCTCATAGAATTGCTAGAAACCTTCAGGATACATATGTAAAACCTGATGGTAGCAAACTCAGTACACCTCAAGTAGCTGGTATACTTGCAGTACTATCCCCACAAAATGATTGGTTCAACAATATATCAGGAGCCGAGAGAGTCTTGGATGTTCTTACTAATCAAAATGATAAGCCTCTTACACAGGAAGAGTGGCAAAAGGTAAAGAACTATGTTGGTCGTAATGACAGCAAAAGCACTTTCCTTAAATCTATTGATGCAGCAAAAGAATTTATTGGAATGACAATAGACGAGTTGCTTGCACCTCAAGGTAAAGGTGAGGCTGATAATGATTACATAAACAGACTACAGCAGGTAGCTACTGTTGTTAGAATAAAAGACCAAGCGAACAATAGTTCTGGGGTAGCTCAGACAGACCCTAATGGCAAGATACTTAAGGATGAGAAAGGTAATATTGTGCTTAACAGCACACCCATTACTTGGAATTCAAACAGCGAGATAGCTAAGGCTATTAGTCTATACTTAGATGGCAGTAGAGAGAATGTCTCAGTGCAAATAGGTTACGGGAATAAGGTTAGAAACTTTATAAATAACATTCTACACCCTGACCATGAGAACGATTACATAACAGCAGATACTCACGCAGCTTCCGTAGCTTTAAACCTGCCTGCTTCTGTAAATGATGCAGGTGGCATCAAGTTATTTGACCAAGGTAAATCTGCTATGTATGATGTTATAAAAGAAGCATACCAAGAAGTAGCAGCAGAGGTTGGGTTAAGTGCGAGAGAGTTACAATCAATTACTTGGGAAGCTCAGAGAGCCTTTGGAGTTAACAATGCTCAAAGAACAAATGATGAGAAAAAATACTTCTTTGATTTATCTGAGGCTTTGGTAAAAGAGATAGAAGAAGGAAACATAACACAAGAAGAAAGGTCATTAATAATTTCATCAATACAATACTTTAGAAATGAGGAAGAAACAAGAAAACGATTCCCAAAATGGGCGACAGATAGTGGACTTAGAATCATTAAAAGCAGCGGAGATATTCGCAAACTCCTTGGGAGAAGAGCTAACACAATCCTTAGCGATGAGCTATCTGCATGGAGACAAGATGGCGGACGAGGACTTAGAGAAGCCGCTCCCCCACTGGTACTACGGTCTGAAAGGATAGCAGAGTGGGCTAACGAAGAGAAAAATAATTTTAGTTGGAGACCTGACGAGGAGAGTGATACTAAGTTTCAGAGAGCTGATAAAGAAGAGGCAACCGAATTAGCTATCGCTGAGTTAAAAAATAATATAGAAGCAGAGGAACAGAAAAAAACAAAAGTACTAAATACATTTAAGGATAACTCTACAAATATTAAGAAGAAGATAGAGAATGCTAAAACTAAGGAGAGTTTAGATAAACATAAAAAAAGTTTAGCTAGGACAACCAATGTAAAAAATAACTCTATTAAAGCTAGTAATAAAAAGATTGCATTGTGGCGAGGGGATATGCAATTACTAAAAAAAGCTATCAAAGATACATCTACTAAAGGGTCTAAAGCAGAACCTATTATGGTAGAAAGCACAGATAAGGTTTATCTTGACAAGAAGAAAAAGATTCAAGATAAGATAGATGAAGTTGATGGTAAATTAAAAGCCTTAAAGAAAAACCATAATAATGAGATTAAGGAGTTAGAAGGTTGGGTGAATATATATTCTACTGATAAGTACAATGAAGAGAAGAAAAATATAAATGAAAATTATTGGAGAGCATCAGCAAGTTTTAATGTAGATAATGAAAAAAACAAAAAAGATTTAAGCAAGCTAAGAGAAAAAAATCTTGCACCTAAGAAGGTTGCACCTAAGAAGGTTGCACCTACTAAGAAGGTTACACCTACTAAGAAGGTTACACCTACTAAGAAGGTTACACCTAAGAAGGTTGCACCTACTAAGAAGGTTGCACCTACTAAGAAGGTTACTGAAAAGTATGCCCAGAAACTAAACGAGGCTTTACTTAATGGTAACAAGGAGCAAAAATCAAGAGCACAGGAGCTACTAGAAAAGTGGAATAAAAGAAAAAATCTTACAGATAAACAAGTAAATAACCTTAAGGCTACCATAACTAGATTTGTTAACGGTATCAAGAGTCAATTACAAACTGCTGTTGATAAGGGTACAGTTGATAGTCAGGTAGCAACTGAAGAGTATACTTCATTGATAGAGCAGATAAAGTTATCAGCATCTCAGGCTAGAAACACCTTGAAAGAAAGAACTAGAATAGCTAAAGAAATAATTAAAACTATAAAAGAATTAAGAACAATAGGCAAGCTCACACAGTATCAAGCACTTGTTCTGTCTGAAAAAGCTATGAAACTTAATGTGTTTAGTTCTAAGCAAGTAGAGAATTTCACAGAGTTTACTCAAAAAATATTTGAGAAGGCTGAATTAGCTGAGAGAATGGTACGCAGTGATAAGATACGCAAGAAAGCTAAGCAGAATATAAGAAAGAAAGTGGGTGCTATAAATGCAACATTTGATTTACTTGACTCTGTGTTTAGTATTAGAGCTAAGCTTATACCCGCTTCTGTTCTAGAAGATTATGTATCTTTAGTAAATCAATTCGGTTCATCTAAAGCTGTACTTACTCCTGAACAGAAGGATATTATTGTAGCTAAAGCAGAAAAAATATTAGAAGAAGTTAGTAATGTATATGAAAAAATCCCACTGTACAACAGTCTTATAATGTCATCGCCTAACCTAGCTTTGGGTGAAGACGGTATCAAGGTGGACTTTGCTAAGACCATTGCTAGAATGGTTAAAGAAGGTGAGTTAGATGAAGAAACCGCTAACATTATAAGGCAATATAAAAGCCTTATTCTTCCTTCACTAAAGAGTGAACCTAAAACTGAGGAAGAAATACAAGAGAGAAAAGAGGAGCTTGAGAAAGAAATAAAAACCTTGCTTAAAGACTTTAAGGTAGAAGAAACAACAGAGAATGAGTATGACAATGAGCGGGCAGATTACTTATTAGAGCTATTAAAGAAGGTGGAGCTACAGAAAATGCCTTTAAGTATGCTAGAAAATATACCTGATTTACTAGACCAAATAAAAAATGGGTACTTTTCTGCATACGGAAACAACGTAGCCATTGAGGCTGAATCTTTACCAGCGTCAGAGATATTATATGACAAGACAGAAGGAGGCATAAAGCTTATGGTGGAAAAAGCTACAGCTAAAATTAGGTCGTATATTTTTGGGAATAAAACCAAAGAGCTTAGTGCTATAACTAATAATCCTCTTCACTCTATAGATGCTGTGTTTGGTAACCATGAAGACCATGCTATATATAATGAGATATTTGGCAAGGCTGGTGTAAGTATGTCAAAGTTTGGAGCAGAGGTAGATAAGTTGGCTGAAAAGATATTGTATATTGACAATAAAATTGACAATAAATTCATAGGAAATCCTAATAAAATAGCTGAGTTCAAGTGGAGGGTAATGACCTATCTACTTCAGCGTGAGAGGGATTCAAATCCTAGTAAAGAGAGTACAACATTCTCAGGTAAACAAGCTCTTGAAGCTCAGATAGATGGTATAAAGAAGAGAGAGGTATCATACTATGATAAGAAAGACCAAGTAATATTTGAGAAAATTCTTAGTGATAAAAGTATCCAAGATGAAAATGGTGAAATATCAGCAGAGAAATTATTTAATTCGCTTGACCCTCTTCAAAAAGAAATGATTAAGGTTGTTGACAAAACTAATGAAGTGGTATATGAGAAAGCTTTACATGCAGGAGCAACCATAGGAGGTAGCAGACCTACAATGTATAACAATTATATACGTCACGATACTGTGTATGCTAATGAAAAGCAAGCTAACCAAGCTGTATCAAAAATATTTAACAGGTTTAAATCAGCATCAATAAAGGCAGGCACATTACAAGAAAGAACAGAGGGTGTTAAAAATATAAACTTTGACCCATTAGCCGCTACATTAAATGGAGCAAGAGAAACGCTACTTGATTTTCATATGACAAATCCTGTGAAAACAATTCAGAGAACCATAAATAAAGCTATATACAAAGCATCCAATGAACCAGAAATAAACGAAGAACATTTAGAATCGCTAATAGCTGTTAGAGATGCTTTTAATGAGGCATTAAAAATAGCTTTCGATTCTAATATGGCTCATAAAAAAAATAGTGTATTGGCTAGAATGGAAGGTATAGGATATAAAGCTTTACTTGCGTCCATACCTAGAGCAGGTGCTGAATTTTCTTCTAACTTAGGGTATGTACTGATAGCACAGCCTAAAGGATATGGTGTAGGTATAAGTAAATACGCTAACCTTTCAATGAGAGCAGACAGTAGGGATATTATGAGTAATTCACTGTCTGAAGCCACTAACAAAGCATTTGGTAGAAAAGCTTTAGGTAAATTCATGGAGTCAACTATGTTTGATACAAAGCAGTCTGTAAAAAAAGCTAAAGCAAAAGGAGTTGCAGGTAGGGTAACCTCTGTTGTAGGAAAATATTTAAACTATCCTCTAAAAGGTATAGACTACCTTCACACAGGTCTGATATCAACACCTGATATGATGGTATCTAGACCTCTTTGGTTTGGAACAATGGCTATTGAGTTTAAGAAAGAGAGTGGTCAAGACATTAACTTTGATGCTATCAGAGAAAATGACAAGGCTTACTTGAAAGAACATAAAGCAGCTATTAAAAAAGCTAGACTTAAGGCTGATAAAGAAGTAACAATGGCAGCCACCTCTGTTAATATATTTAATGGTGTACTTAGTGGGAAGATAAACCCTGATGACAATACTGCTACCGTTCTTTGGAAAAAGATAAACGGATTTATGCAGACCTTTATGATATATGAATATACCACATTTAGAGATGGTATCCTAGGGTTAGTGTATGGAGGGAAAATAAGTAGACGTAAAGGCTTAGCCTTAATAGCAGCAGCCACACTAAGGATGTCTAGTTATATGGTAATGTATTCTTTACTTAGGGAAATGTTTGATGTCATGCTAGGCAGTATGCTATTTGATGACTTTGAAGAAGAGGAAATAGACTACACGGCTTTGATGAAGCGACAGTTGACGGGTTCAATAGCCACACTATTATTGCAACGTAATCTAGGAGCAATAGGACGTATGCCTATAGCTTGGGGAGTTGAAGCCATGAATAAAGAACATGGAGGTTTTTTAAGGTCTTATCCTGACCAAGACTATGATTCATTTGAGCATTCTATACTGTTCTCTCCTGTATCGTTTCAAGATTTAACAGAGGGTAACATTTCTAAAACTTTAATTCAAGGGTTTTCAGGTGCGATGTCTCCTTACATTAAAGGAGGAATCAGAGCAGGAACCTTGGCTCAAAGAGCCACATCAAGTAACCGATGGGATACTCGACAGAAAAATATTAAGGAATTAAAAGTAAGAGGAACAGTAGATGCTTTAGGTTTAATTGGTATACTACCTTTATATAAAGATATAAGAAGAGTTACCTTAAGGCAATTATATAAAGATTATAACAAGAAAAAGAAGTAAGCTTTATACTTTCTTGTACTTCAAGTTAGTTTGTTTATAAAAATAACAGGCAGGTTCACCATAATTTTTGTGACCTGCCCACTTTATGGAGCCTTCAATTTGATTGAGCCTCCCATATATTATACCATCTGAACAGCTCCATATAATTACGACTGTCATTCGGTTGGATAGTGTAGGCAAGAGCTTTCGTGCTGAGATAGTGAGGGGATAGGAGTCTTTTATCTCTCCTTCCCCCTCCACTATCAAAGCTGTAGCAATAAGACTTCCATTGGAATCAAACACCTCTACTAAATCTTTCTGGTTGGGAACGGATACATAAGTTCCATCAAATATGGAGACAAATAAATCCATAGTACCACGTTTGAATTCCTCTGTCATCTATTAGAATATATGAGTTAACCTCGCAACCTGACCGTGCTCAGGGTGATGGAGGAATCCTTCAACAGCCTTAGGTGCGTGCTGATATCCATTCCTATGATGCCAACTGTCTGTAGCTGACGGACTTCTTAATGCTTCTATTGTCACACCAACTACATCTTGTGCAATCTTATGGTGCAGATGATGAGTGTAGATATATCTATGCTTAGTGAATGCCCAATCCTTAGGAGCTTCTTGAGCCATTAGGATAGGCAGGGTCGCATTCTTAGCTCCGTCACCGTGCGTTGTTCCAATTAATGAGTTACCATACCGAAAATACTTACGATGAGCTACAGAGGTGTCAAATGAGACATGAGGGTGTTGCCTAAACCAAGACTTAATAACGTCCGCTAAAAAAAATCCTGACATATAATCATGGTTAGAGGGATTGAACACAAAGTGTAATGGTGCGTGGGTTGCAAGCATCTCAATTACATCTACATATAACTGTTTAGCCATCATAAAATTCTCATACCACATCCCATCTGTATCCTGAGGTGTGCCTGATGTGGTTTTTCTTGAGGGTGAGTCAATGTGTAACACATCATTACCACCCACTAAAAGAATTTGGTCTATATGAAACCCTTTAGACTTATCCAATATACCCTGAACTCCATCCAAAACTCTTTGCACTGCTATCTGCATATTGTATTCCTCTCCTGATTCCATAGCTGTGGCTAACTTACCTACATGAATATCAGCAGGGTCAATAACTAACAGGTGTGGGTTAGGTTTAGAGCTATGAAACACTTTCTTATACTTAGGAGAATGCTCATTCATCTGAGAGATAATATCATCCTTAATATCTTCAATGTTTGTTTGGTTAGGCTTGGTGTGTATAGAAAAATGCTTTCCTTTATACCAATAATTACTTACAGTGTGAGGTTCAATGCCTAGGGCTTTACATTCATTCTCAAATGCAGAATCACTCTCACGAATCTGTGATAGTTTATTTTGCTCCTCTTCATTGAGATATGCACGGACAGTACCCCTGCCCTTTTCTTTAATCATTGTATTTTTTCCTAGTATTTGAGCCTCAATAGGCTGTAATCTCATTCTTTTACTGCTCATAGTTTATAGTTTTATATGCGACCCATAATAGAATCGGCTAGTGTTTTGCATTTTTTAATTAACTCTTGTGCCTCCATCTTTGCCACGGTATAATCCTTATCTACTAACGCCTCCGATATTATATCTACACTGTTGTATAAATCATTGGTCGTAAAATTAATATGGGTTAACCTACTCTTGTCTGTACTCGGAATTTTTGTCATAATTATTTATCTATTAATCCATTAAGTATGCCGTTTGCTTTTATGTAAAAGGCTTCCTTATTCCTAGGATTAAGCTTAGAACGAATGAGTTTAAATACATCATCAAACTCTGTCTCTTCCTTTGTTTCTTTTAATTCAGAGTAGAGTTTAGTTATTCTTTCATTATCCTGAATAACCTTATCAAGCTTTCTCTTAAGCATATCATTAAGATTATCATTGGTTCTGTTGGTATCTAAAACCAATTCATAATCTTCTTTTAATTTTACATACAAGCTATCGTATCTATTACTAACATCTAAATCAAACTCTCTTATATACCCAAACTGTTTGATAGCCCACAAAACGGTAGCATGGTTCTTGTTCATACGCCTACCTATCTGTACTAGACTATAGTCTAGGTCTCTCATCAGTTGATATGCAAACATTCTTGCATCAATATATTGTCTTTCTCTAGACTTAGTTAATATATTATCAATATTAAATTCTCTTTCTACCAGTTTAATAATTAAATCTGTTTCTTTCATTGTGTTTATGATATTTTATTTATAATTATTTGTTTTATTTCCATCGTTGCATCTTGTGTTGGGATGCCATTGTCGCAATAATTACCTTGAGTTACATCAAAGATAATGTTATTTCCTCCTGAAGGAACACCCTGTTTCATTTTGCGTACCACAATACCGTTGATACGATATATAACTTCATAAGGAGTTAGCTCAACCTCATACAGGTAAAAGTTTTCAGTTGGCTTAAACTTTCTGTTAGTTCTAGCATTGTTGTGGGTCATCTTCTTGCCTCTAATATTGTTATAGTCATATCCCCAATGATGAGTAACTGATACTTCATCTTTCCAAGAACCACAGTGCTCCATCATATCACACTCAGGCATACCATCCTCGCCAAATAACCAGAAGGCTGACCACGCATACTTAACGTTAGGAACCTTAACAACTGCCTTGACTGTACCTATCTTTATTGTAAAGTTAGACTGCATATATGCATCTTTTATTTGGTTCTTAGGGAATGTTAATCTAATTAAACCGTCTTCAGTATAACAATTCTGCGGCTTACTTAGTGAGGTATTCCAAGGGCGTGAAGGTCTGAAAAATGGGTCACCGTCACTGGAGTTAAAACTTTTAGTCCACCCTTTCTTCCAAGGCATATTGCCAAAGGTAATGTTCTTAGCATCAATTACAACAGAATCTTTGTCTATGTAATTTAATGTAGTATAATCAGGTATTCTGCTAAGATAAAACCTTAGCCTTTCAAAAAAATTTCTCATAGTCTATTTTGTTTAGTGCAGACTGGACAGCTTACAAAGCTATCATCATCTGTTGTTGATATAAATTTATAATCCCTGCTCTTTGTATGACAATGGTCACACTCAAACCATATTTTGTGTTCAATAGTTTTCTTCATAGCTAATCACCTCTATATATTTCTGCTTTAATATTTAGATTGTTTAGTTCTTTTAATCTATACTCTTGAAGCTTAGAAGCTTTACCATTCTTACGCTTGACCTCATAGAACTCAACGTCACTGTCAGGTGGTATAGCCAACACATCAGGTATTCCATTTTTGTTTGTCTTGACAAGCTTGAGAACGTAATACCCCTTAGCTTCCAGCTCTTTAATGAGTTTGCTTTGGACTTGTTGTTCAGTCTTCATTGTCTCGTTTAAAATGTTTTAACGTGTAGTCCTTCTTTTTAGTAACTGCCTTGTATATATCCTTCTCCATACCTTTGTCAGCAAAAACCCAATAGACCTTGTTGAAAGTCCTATCTTTAGTAGTCATCCTATCTCTCGACTGCCAATAACTTGTGGCTGAGAAATCAATGTTGTAGTATACCAAGTAGTCAGCCCATCTTAATGAGATGCCTTCTCTACCTGACACAATTTGCAAGGCTATATTCTTGTCTGTAATTTCAAACTCTTTCAAGTCTGTTGTTAGCTTGTCTCCGTATACTTCCTTGAGGACTTCTAACTCTGCCTTAAACTTATAGAATATACCTATCTTCTTACCTGCAAAGTTTTCTTTTATGAACTCTGCCTTAGAGGTGTCGGTTATCATAGAGTTGCCTGACTCAAACTTAACTGAGCCTGAGTACAACTGATGAAGCTTCATCATCAACTTAACTGCTGTGTCTGCTAAGACAACCTCACCTGACTTACCTTCAATAATTAAATCATCTTTTAATCGCTTAACTAACTGGTAGGTAATTGGTTTCATTGGAACGTATAAGACTTCCTCCTGAATCTCAGACTCAAAGCCTGCTGCTTTCTGAGTGTAGCTTATGGTATATGGTTTCATTGCATCAAGTATTGTATCCTTTCCTCTAGAATAATCATTGATATATAAACCATTTATCTTTCTTTGCTTCACATCTACATAATCATGGCAGAATTTGTAGAAGTTTGTGTACTGTTTAAAAGGATTAGTGGGTATGCCATACACCTGATGATACATTTGACTGTATGATTCAGGTGTAGGCGTTCCACTCAACAAACACACAAATGAATAATTAGTTTTTAGTAAGTCTTTTAATTGCTTACTTCTCTTGCTAGGCTTAGGGAAAGCACCTAGCGTATGAGCCTCATCCAATATAATCATATCCCATTTTATCTTGGAAAGCTTATGCATAGACTCATAGTTTATAATAAATAAAGAAAAGTTGTGAGGACATAACTTATCATAGTCATCATTGATAGAAGAGATAGCCTTCTTCTTTGTGATGAAGAGGACATTATCTACCCCTAGCTCTTGAGCTATACTTAAGGAAGTGAGGGTCTTTCCAGTCCTCACCTCCATTGATAGATACAATAAGCGATGTTGCCTAATGATTTTCAACCCTTCGTTCTTTATTTTTTCTTGATAGTCTCTTAACTCCATCGGAACTACTTAACCCATACATACATAGTCTGAGGTGCTACACTCTGACCTCCAAAGTATGGGAAACACTTAAAGTTTAGTACATTGCTAGGAAGATATCCAGACATGAGTATCTGTCTACCATTAACACTGAACCTCCAAACCTTGTTAGAGTACTCAATACTGAAGTCATACCATTTGTCCACATCTATACTTGTGATTAACATCTCTCTCCTTACTCCATTCATATAGACATAACCTGATATCATTATTGAATTTCCGTTAGAACGCCACACTAATCTGCCTGAGTTCTTATGAATCTCTGCACTAGCTATGCCTGTGAGTTTATTCCACCCACTTATATCCCCTTCCTCTAGGCATTCTTTAGAAAACTTTATACTCCCCTCTTTACTTCTACTGCTAAATGGAAATAGTCTGTTGATTGTAAAGGCGGCATAATGCCTCCCCTTTTTAATTGTGTATTTCATATTCTTTTATTTTATTATTTAATTTAATTCTAATTTCATTGTCAGATGTTGTTCTAAACCTATATACCATATGTGCCTCTTGACCCCTGCGTTTTATCTGACCCTTCGCAGGAACCTTGCGTTCCATAACTTTAAGCATAGACTTTAATCTCTCTAGCTGTTCTGCTGGATTACGCATATCATCCCATATACTACCCACGCAGCCTCCTCGTTTCATCAGGAGAATATCTTAATGTAAAAAATACACGAAGAGGTTTCTCTTTATTGTGCTGTATGTGATGTACCTTAGGTTTCTTGGCTAAGTATTTCTTAAGAAGCTTGGCTCGGTGTTCATTCAATTCATCTTGCGAATTGATTTCGTGAAGATAAGGAATATCCTTACCTTTCTCCCCATTAAAAATGGTGTGGCTTAATATTTCTATCATAAAATTTTATTAAGATGTAAAGATACAAAAAATATTAATAAGTTGTTGACTTATTTATACTTGAATGACAGCAGGTATCACCTTTTTTATAGGTAAATGTTGTTGTACAAAAGTCTTCAATTACCATACTATCTAACTCCTCATTACTAGGCTCACAATCATCTTCGCTATCAGGATTATAGTTTTCAAACAAGCTATGCTCCCTATCTAAGTAGGCGTATAGTATAGCCGCATAGTTAATGAGGTCTGATATAGTATCAGTTATCTTCTCATCTTCTACCTTAGCATCTTTTGTTAGTAGATTACTTATCCTAGAAACCTTGTCCATTAATCTAACTATGATACCTTGCTCTACTGATATACCTGCGACATGAGCTGATGCCTCAAAGTTCCTGAAGAAATTCTCAGGCTCTGATGAAGCATAGTCATTATTTTTCTTAACGAGTATTTCTAAATTACCCTCGAATAGTTTTTCTATTGCTTTTAATATTTCCATGTTTAGTTATTTATTATTATTAATGTTATACAAACGGCTGTAATCAGCCATACAATTGCTGTCTCGGTGTTACTCATTTTAAATTTAAACATAACTTATTTTTTTATTGACATTAGTTTTACATTATCCTCAAACAATATCATATCAATTATTGTATCAATGATATTTAATCTTACCTCTAAGCCTGTGAGTTTTTCATGTGGTTTAATAGGGATGTAAGCACTCAGCTCAGGAAAGAACTTTATTCCTACATCAGTTAAGCTAACCCTTATTCCAGAATCATTCAGGAGAACAGCTTTTACAGACGTACATATGAATCTGTAATCACCATCTATCAAATGCCTTCTAGCTTTTAATAAGACTTCAATTTTTTTACGGTTATTCATCTTCATAACATTATTTATTATGTCAGCAAAGTCAAGCCCTCTTAAAGCCTGACCTGCTAACTGGTTTACAATTTGTTTATACTCCATTATATATTAATTTTAGTTTGTACTGAAGCAGATATTTCCTGCTCCGTTTTGAGCCTAAACCATCTACTTGTAGCGTCTCTTCCGTTCTCAGCTTTTTCTCCAGTCTTATATATAGCATAAGATTGGAACCAACTTTTGAAGTTTTTAGATGACAAAGCAAACTTACTCTTAGCTTGGTAGTCAGGATAATCAGATATGAAATCTCCCATAGCCTCACTAAGGCTAATTTTACAACCAACCACTGAGTATTTATTAAAGTCATTCTTATCCTCATCTACAAGCCCAAGCCACTCCACAAAATCATGTGATGTCTCGGCAGACAAATGTCTTATCTTAAGATTAACAAAGCTTGAAGATACTAATCCCTGAGACATGTACACTTGCAAACAAGAAATCATATAGTTATCAAATTGTGACCACTCGTCATCATCCCAATCTGAAAAAAGCATCTTACCAAATTCATCTAGTGGTGTATAATTTGCATTATAATACTGATGTAATTCTAGTTCCCACTTTCTTCTGACAAAAGAATTACCTGCTCCTCTGATAGCATAGTTAGTAGTGATAGCTACCTTTGGAGATTTTTCAAAAGGAACCTTAACCGAGTCCTTATTCTTTTTCTCTATAGTAATACCTTCAGTTACCACGCTAAACAATCTTTCAAAAGGAAAGTGTTTTCTGATATCATCAAATAATAATATCTGAGTATCTGAATTAACTAACTGATAAGCAAAGTTTTTCTCAAAGCTAAAACTCTTACCATCAATAGTAACCACCTTCTTCATATGAGATAAAGCGTTCATAAAAATACCCTTGCCAGTACCGCCTTCAGGGTTGTCAGAAATAATCTCATCATTAAGAATAACAGCAGGTGCATACGATGGAGTTTTATATCCATGCATAAGATAACCTATTGTACTTTCCATTGACCTGCGTCTATCACTTTTGTTATTGGATATGTTACCAATAAATTTAGGATAGTCAGAATGTTTATCAACCTTAACTATTTTAAAGTTTCTATCAATGATGTGGTCTTTCCATACATAGCCACCTAAGTCTATATAATCTATTATTTCAACATCACCACTTGTTACTTTAATAGCACAATCTTTATAGTATAAATAGCTAACGTCTTTAGTATCCTCAATAAAGAATATATCAATTGTATCTATTAGACTTAGATAGTTATCTGTAAAGTACCTCGTGCTATCAGCAAAGTGATTATAGATTGCAATGTTAGATAGTTTAATAAGATAGTTAAGGGTAAAATCTTTTATATCATTAACGTCTGTAGCCTCTATAAGATTGTTGATTACCTTAACAAATGTATAATTATTTGAACCTTCTATCGCATATTTATAATACCCATTGTCCTCCAAAAAATGTTTAAAGGTATTAGGTTGTAGCCGAACAACGCCTCTATCGCTTATGCTCCAAAACAAATACTCATCAGCCTCATTAATCGTTTCATCTATAATAGAATCTATTATGTCTGATTCAATATCATCATCAGCACTTCTGTGTATCTCTGTTCTTGGTGCTCCTGATTTAACTTGCTGTTTAATTCTATTTATTCTATCCTCATCTTCATAAAATTTTGTGTTGTTCTTTTCAGTTTGTCTGTAAGCAGAATCAACAACCTTCTCCATCTCTTCAATAGAAAATCCATTGCCACAATATTCTGAAAGCACGTTCTTGCTTTGCACTGGGTATACTCCAAACTCATTACAAGCTTGGGCAAATACATACGCATTATTATTTCTCTCGCCCTCAATCATAGGATACTTCTTTGTCCACCACTTCTGAAGTATATCTATTATTTTAGGTTTGTCGGTTATTTTAATGGTCTTTCTTTTAGAATCCAACTCTATCTCTCTGTGCTCAGGCTCTTCATACTTTTCCCACACACTACTAATACCATTAGTAAAAATCAATGGGTCATAACTCTCATAACATACCCTTGCAATATTCTTAGATGTGGTATCAAAATGTGGGTTGTTATAATACTTCTGTAAGGCATTGAAGTATAGCTTATGATTAGGTATATCTTTAGGTATCTTAACAAGCACTTTCAATCCATTACCTGAAGGAGAAATAAATACTGAGTAAGTGAACTTATCCTTGGTAAACTTCTCTTTATCTGATAGCATATCTTTTTGACTATCGTACTTGTCAAAGTCCAAACATATCAACCCACTATGATTTACAATGTCAGAATCTTTTCTACCCACAAACTCTCCTGAGAATAAAATAGAGGGCAACTTCATTTTTAGTTGTTGCCTCTTGGTTGAATCCTTCTCAACTCTAATAGATTTAATTAGGTCTTTACTCTTAGACCCATTCTTAATCCTTTCTAACATAACCCCAACATCAACAATGTGTTTTTGTTCTGTCTCCCTTATGTCTTTAAATATTGTTATTTTCATTTGTGTTTAATTTATATTAGTGACAATTTATGACAGATAAATGACAGATGCATTTACCTTTTAACTATTTGATTATCAATATTTATAAGTCCTTAATGACTGAATGACTGATAATTTATCAAAATCAATAAAAAAAAATATACAAATATTAGAAAGTTATTAGTTGTATATATATAAAAATAGGGGAGGATTGTCATTACCTCCCCATATTTTAATGGTAAATAACTGATAGTTAGAATGGTAGTTCTTCAGTAGTTTCTGTCACAGGTGTGTCATTTTCTGTCACAGGTGTGTCATTTTTTTTTTTCTTAAACCCACCTTCAGGCTTCCAAGTATCAACTTCTACATAGTAGTTTCCACTCTTTGATTGCTTGATATCAACTGACAACCATCCATCACTCTGGAATTCTTTCAAGGTCTTTATAGCTTCATCAACTTTAAATTTAACCTTGCCCACCACAAACTCTGGTGCGTTTTCATTTCTTTTAAAATAAATTCCATCTGCAAATAGCACTTCTTTTTTTTCACTCATAATAATATATTTATAATGTTTGGTAAATAATTCTTGAATTAATATCCTCTGTACTTAATGGAGAGTAGTACCTATCCCATACTTCTAATGCACGTTCTACTTTGTCTCTCCCATTATCATAGAACTGCTGAGAACATTCAAAGATACCCAGTTGATTGGTTTGTTTATCAACCACAATGAATACCATGTCCTTATCGAATAGTTGTTTATAGATGTAAGCCTGACTATCGTAGTTATATCTCTTTGCTGACCACATGAACTGATTGATATCACTTGTGGTTTTTAAATCATATATCTTATCACCAACAATATCAGCTTTTCCCTTGAATGGAGTACTCATAATCTCACCAACGGCAGGTACTTCATATAGGTTCCCTTCCTGCGTAATCAAATCATAAATTAAAAAGTTGTTCTTTACGACATCAACCCATGATTCAACTGCATCAACTTCTTTTTGCAGGTAAGCTTGGTCTACCTGATTACTATTCACATAATCTTTGTAGTGCTTTGTACTCCTTGTATTGGCATCAACGACATGATATTTAACATCCTTGCTAGGTTCTAATATTAGCTGATGGAACATATGTCCTTGCAACATAGGAATAGTTGGAGTCTTATCCTTCTTGAATTCAGAAGGATTGTTTAGTAGAGTTCCGATATCTGAGGCACTGACATATTGTTTGCCAAATTCCCCATAATATTTTGCATCATCTCTTAGTTCGGTAATAACATCCATTAGACTGATGCTGATTTATATTTAGCACTAAGAGTTTTTTTAGTTTGAGGTGTTACCTCATACTTCTTCTCAATGTCAGTCATACATTTTGCGAATGATACTCCTGACTTAGCCTTGCCCTCTATAAATACCAATACCTTGTCATAGTTAGGAGAGTCGGTAGATAGCTTAGCTTTTTTGTTAGGGTCTTTCTTCTCCTCAACTGGCAAGTCCTCACCATACCATAACTCTAAGCCAAGTCCATGCATAGCTATAGCCTTGGTCATACTACGTTGTATAGCCTTATTAACATCCATTGAAGTTACCTTGTCAGCAGTAATACTCTGCATCCGATAGTCCATGATAGGTAGATAATCAATCATCTCCTCATCATTAATAGTTACTCCAACTTTTACAAAGCAAGTTCTTCCATCTGTGAAATAGTTCAAGCCATTCTCTGCCTCGTATACTTTTCGTGTGGCGTTAGGGAATAATGTCTTGACTGAACGCCAAGCGTGTGACCAAGAAACGTAATTCATCTTACCCTTCTTTTCAATCATTGGTTTAACATCAATTGAATTCAATGTGTTAAAAACATTTGTGTAATCTTTAGTGTTACTCATAATAAATTTGTGTTTAATTAGAATTAAAATTTAATAGTGAGTGATGAGGGAATCGAATCCTCATCACCCTCTCTTCTTTTTGACCAACGCCTTTTTTTTAGAGCTGAGCTGACGCTATCAGCTAAATGTCTATAGCATATGTAATATATTAAAATTAAAATATAATCTTAGGTATGTGTAAAGTGTCACCATAAATAGGTGTGGAAGTGTCCACAAAGATACAAAAAATATCAATAACTTTTTAGTTTCTTTGTTTTTTTTACGGAGGTATTATAGACCTCCATAACCTCTTCCCTCCTCCTTTTGAGGAAGGTAAGTATTTTTGGGTTTTGTCTACTATTAACCTCATCTTTTATCGCAACCTCAATCCTATTGAGTTTGTATATATTATTAACAAGCTTAACCTTGAGTGTACCTAAAGCCCATCCGTAAGATTCTATTGTCATCTTACACTCTGAACTTAACGGCTCATAATAATCTCCACTTGTAGAGGTGTTCATATATTCATATGTACCATCATCAAACCTTTCTATTCTGGTTCCGTTATTTATAATGGCATAAGTAATTTCATCTTTTATTATCAAACAAGTAGGGTCTGACTCTGCTTGTTTGAATATTTCTTTATCACTATACATCCTCAGACCTCCTTAATTCCTTCATCTCTTTGTGGAGAATATTTATATCATTAAGATTTCTACTCTTCCAACTGGAGTAGTCAATGCCATCCCATGAAGATGGGATATTAAAGTTTAGTTTATTGTCGTGAAAAGTTATTGTCACTCCATCTATAATCTGTGATTTTTTCATGTCTTAAATATTTAAAGTTATAAATTCATCATCGGTAAAATTTATTCGGTGCAATAGGGTGTGTACCAGTCCGTTATCTCCCCATTGATTTTCTTTTGTTTCAGTACTAACCTCGAATAGGTAGCTTAACTTGTTAACATCCTCTGCATCTAACTTTGTTAGGTCAGTTGTTACCCTATAAGTCAAGTCATCATTATTCAATGTTATGACTGATGCCTCAAGTAATGGGTAGTAAACTGATACCACTCTTAACTCTTGGTCATATTTATTTATTTGATTTCTGAATTTTTCTTTTATATCTTCAGAATATCCAGTACTCATTATGGCTTTGTCATCAATCTTAACATCATACCATCGAGTGCCTTCTTTAATTTGTAGTACTTTTAGTTGTTTCATATTTTTAAAATATAGGTTCATCATCATCATTAATAAAATCATCTTCGGTTTCCCAATCTATCATGTCCAAAACCTCGAAGTCAAAAAAGTCAGCCAATATATTGGCATCTAAATCCATACCCGAAAGGTCAACCCTTGACCCTAACTTAATTAAGTAGTCAAAAACCTCTCTTCTCTCACCAGTTAGATACATGACATGAGCCATGCCTAACTTGAATTTATTTGAGTGTGCCATTAAGCCTTGCCAAACGGCAGAACCTAATGTATCTATTGGAGGACATTTTGCTTTGAGTAAGTTCTTTCTTTTACCTCTTGTGCTAAACGCCTCCTCCATTCCTTTGATAATTAAAATTTTTAAATCTATCTCATCCATAGTAATAACAAATGTATCGTTAATAAAATTATAAAGATAGGAATAATGATAATGTAAAATACATCCATCACATTCCTAACTATCTCCTTGAAATTATTATAATACTTCTTCATAGCTATCCATTTTAAAATAATCCAAAACATTTATAATATCACATTCAAATACATAAGATAAAGCCCAAACATCTCCGAACTCCATATCCATAAGACTTTTATGTTGTGTTAACATCAAAGTTAGGTGTCTGCCAGTATGTCTGTACTTAATTGAATGAGCATTCAACATATCTTTTCCTTTCGTTTCTAATCTATCTAGTAAACTTTTCATTTTAAATTGTTTTATAAATTTTCTTTACAAGTTGGGCATCTACCATAGTCAAGTATATCCCCAGTAATTTCATCACCACAACATGAGAATAATATCTCTTGGTGTTGTGCCTTGTAACCCCTATAATCATACACTAGTTCATGGTCAAGGTCAAGCATCCATCCGAGTGGAACATTATTGTTAAACTCGGTGCGATTAATTTGTGTTCCATTATGCGTATATAAAAAGTCAAACGCATCTATGTTATCCCAATCTCTGTTGTTGTTTATATAATCTTTCAAACTGGACTCTATTCTAGAAAGAATTTTAATACTTTTTAAATCGGTTCGTAAATTGAAATCCACATCTATAGAAACCCAATCAATATAGTCTGTTAAATTAGTCATATTTTATTCTCCTTTCTTTTTAGTTATAGGAGGGCAAAATGCCCTCCCTTTGTTTATGTTATTTTATTACTGCTTTATTTAGTAAAATTATCTCTTCCACAATCAGGACATATTTCATCCAAATGAAAATCCTGCCCATCACAGTTGTTACAATCTACTGCATTGGGGTCGGGGATGGTATACCACTCCAATGTTTCTCTGTTTATTTTCCTATCTCTCACTGTTGATGAAAAATCATCATTGCCCGTTTGAACACCCGTTTGTACTGTCACGTATAGGATTTCATCATCATAATCATACATCTCTACAATAGCAAAACCACCATTGCGATTCTTTAACCCCGAATCCCTCAACTCAATAATCTCTAAGTGTTGTAACTTCTTAGCTATTTTATTTAGTTCTATTTTCTTCATTTTATTCTCCTTCCTTTTTATTAGTTATAATTTTTGATTGCTTCATCTAAAGTTTCACCTAAATACTCTCGTGAATACGCATAATAAAATCCAACCCCATCATCCTCATACAAGGGATGCTCACTCTGTAGTTCGGTGATTTGGTATTCATTACCATCCTCATAGTATTCCCAATTCGGTTCATCATAAGCCCAAGACCTAATGACCTCTCCATTCTCGTACTCTATTTCCCCACCCCACTCTGTTTCCTCTTCAAACTCATAGGTAAAGTTGGGAAAGTCTTTTGCGAGTAGATTAAGTATTTTGTTGGATATGGGTGACCAAGCAGTATCGAACGATATAATTTCATCCTCAAAATCAAAATCAAAATCACAATCACCCCACTTTGTCCCCCACTCTCTGATAGCAAAGTCATACCAATTATCTTGATTGGTCTGTGATGGGTGACTACCCCCTTCAAGTTCAATAGGCATTGGGGTGTAGTATCTACACATCCCCTTCTGCATTTTCATTACCTCTATTTTCTGTTTTTGTTCAGTTGTTAATTCTTCTGAAAAAACAATTCTGTTGTAAACCCAATTCGGCATAATTATTCTCCTTTCTTTTTTAGTTTATCATTATTCCACTTATCCATTATTTGCTCATTGGTTGAGTCATCTATGTAGTAAGTAGTATTATTTATTGTAATGTATAGTGACTCTTTTGTTAGTACTTTGATAGTCATATTATTCTCCTTCCTTTTTAGTTATGGGAGAGCAAATTGCCCTCCCTGATTAAATTATACATTATTTTTTAAAACTTGGGTCTCGGTATTCTTCCATTATTCCAAATATTACTGATATTTTATCAAAGTTTTTGTATCGTTTGGTTATACCAGAAATTATCATCATTTGATTGTAATAATTTCCATCTTCATCATTTGGATTTTCATATAAATGTTGATATGATTCAATTCCATAGTCTGCTAATAAATATTTTGTTGAGCCGTAACCGAATTCTTTATCGTACTTACCTCTTAATGATTTGATGATTTCAACAGAATATCCAACAGAACTCCAACATTGTTTTTTATTGCTCCACTCTAATGTCATTGTGTGATTTTTAATATTTGACTCATATGTATAACGCTCATCGCCATAACCAGAGCCAATATTTTTTGCATCCATTTGACGTATAACACATTGCATACCATCATCGGAAACTTCAGTTACCTCATAAGCTACTCTATCGGAATACATTAATATTGTTGCACCTTCACCAACAACAGGTTCACTTGAATTATTGCCCATCATTTGATTGATAAAACTACCAGCAACCCCCACTTTACGGGTTTGTTTTTTTAATCTTACATCTTTTTTCATTTTGTATAGTTTTAGTTTATTAAAAATGTTATAATATCTATAATTACTAACGTATATGCAAACACTAGCAGTAAAGCTAGTGCGATTGCCCAAGTTGGGTTTTTCATAATGTTATTTATTTAGGTTTATAATTTTGTTATTTAGTTATACCACCTTAAGCCTCACTACCAATGGTAGCAAGGCTTTTAAGTGTATTATCTAAAAAAATTGTTAGGCATTCCTCCAGTTTTTGTTATTGGTATAAAATATTCATCGTTAAAGTCACCCCAGTATT
>Ga0257127_1000175_pt1 | contig 62025 bp, 51 predicted proteins | sample SI060_135mmetaG_FD_190152 | JGI IMG/M metagenome (GOLD analysis project Ga0257127, IMG submission 190152) | Marine microbial communities from Saanich Inlet, British Columbia, Canada - SI060_135m | ecosystem: Environmental > Aquatic > Marine > Inlet | place: Canada: British Columbia | collected... | reverse complement strand
AGAACCGCATCCACATTACCTGACTCCACATTTGTCCTCAGGTCTTTGATCAGGCGGTAAGGATGCAAAACGTAGGAGCGGATTTGACTGCCCCATTCGATTTTTCTTTTTTGTTTTTCCATTTCTTTTTTTTCCTCACCCTGCTTTTCTTGTTCCAACTCATACAGGCGGGATTTAAGAACCTTCAGTGCCGAATTCTTGTTTTTATGTTGTGACCGTTCATTTTGGCATTGGACCACAATTCCTGTCGGGACATGCGTCAACCGGACGGCGGAATCGGTGGTGTTCACTCCCTGCCCTCCCGGCCCTGAAGCCCGATAGACATCTGTCTTCAGATCTTCTTCCTTGATTTCTAGATCAATCTGATCATCAACTTCAGGGTAGGCAAAAACAGATGCAAACGAGGTATGGCGCCTTTTATTGGAATCGTATGGGGAAATACGCACCAGACGATGCACTCCGATCTCCGCCTTCAAATAACCAAAAGCGTAGTCTCCCGTGAACAGAACCGTGGCACTTTTGATGCCCGCCTCCTCACCGTATTGCATATCCAGAACTTCCGTTTTATAACCATTGCGGTCTCCCCATCGCAGGTACATGCGCAAAAGCATTTCCGCCCAGTCCTGAGACTCCGTGCCCCCTGCCCCGGAATTAATAGCCACGAAAGCATTATTAAAATCATTTGTTCCGGACAACATGGCTTTCAATTCTGCCTGAGCCACCTGTTCCTGCAACTGGGTTAAAGAGGACTGGATCTCCTCATCCATGGAAGGGTCCTCCTCCTCGGCAGAAAGCTCAAGCAGGGCACCCAGGTCTTCACCTTCTTTTTCCAGGTTTTTCCAGATCTCTATGGCACGTTGCAGGCCGGACCTTTTTTGCAGAATTTTTTGCGCGGATTCATTATCGTCCCAGAATCCGGACTGAGTCATTTCCGCATCCAGGGGCGCAATATCTTTTATCTTCTGATCAACGTCAAAGAAACCTCCGGAGCAGTCCAATCCTGTTCTCAATATCCTTGAAAGCTTTGACGGAATCATCTTGCATCTGAATCTCCTTATTCGTTGATGTTGCAGTCATTTTCCTCAATCTCACCGGGAAAAGCAAGCGGCCCGATGGGCCGTTCCAAGCTGAAATTGAAAGGTTGCTCCTCCAGACCCCGTTCTTTATACTCAGAGGGCTTAGAGGAGAAATAATATCACGGCTACTGCCCCCGGCAACTCGCCGACAGGCTAAAGAAACCTCGAAAATCAGCCGATTAATAGAGGATAAGAGGGTCATCCGTACCGGCTCTCCGCACCCAAACTACCATGGATCTATGGACCCGCTGACCCCGATATTTTTAGTCATCATTTCCCTTGCCGCAATCCTGTTCCGCAGGCCTTTTCAGGATTTTCCTCTGGATGATGATTTTGCCATCTACACTTACCGGGCCCGTTTTGCGTCGCAAGGGTTTCAGTGGAAAAAGGATCTGCAAATCATCGGCATCCCGATGTGGAAAATGCTCTTGCTGGACAAGCTCTATGGCTCCAAAGAGGGCGGCGTTCAGCGTATCCGCCATCTACAGACCGCTTTCCATCTTGCGGGTTCACTGGCTATCTATGGAGCCTTGTGGAATTTCACCCATAACCCCTGGGCCAGTTTCACCGGAGGCCTGCTTTATTCCTTTTATGGCACCTCTCCTGACCTGACAGCGGGCTCTTTCAATTTCGAACAATTTTATATTCCCTTTATCTTTTCCGGGCTGGCTTTTTTGCAAGCCGGGCCCGAGTGGGTGATCCTGGCAGGGCTCTGTTTTGGTCTCGCCACCCTTCCCAAATACACCACCGCTCTTTTCACCTGTATTTTAGCACCCTTGGTCTGGATTGAGTTCGGCGGGGTGGCCTCGGCCCAGTTTGCTCTGACTGTAGCAGGAGTGATGGCACTTTCCAACCTGACGGAATGGAAGATGGGATTCTGGGATGCCCCATCGCGCAAACAAATGAAAACCCGTATGGCCACCACCCTCAGACTGACCCGCACCAAAAATATGCACTTCAGCATTTTGTTTGAAATCGGTCAGCTGTTCAAACAGGCCCTGCCTGTCTGGCTGGGTCTCATTCCGCTTGGAACCTATTGCGTGCAGAACCAAAGCATCTGGTTATCTGCTTTTTCCCTGACCCTGTTTAGCATGATCATTTTCCAACGAGCGTTTTCCCGATATCACTATCTGCCATTATTTGGCCTGCTTTCACTGGGCTGTGGTTTGGGCATGGATGCCGTGCTGGCTCTGGAGCAAGCAACGATGATTCTTGCCAGTTTCGCGGCTTTGCTGGCGTGGAATTTAAAAGCCATGGCTTTTTATTACCTTCGCCCGACAGAACCTGCAACCTTGGCCCATTACGAAAAATTTGACCAATACCTGTACCTGCCCCGGCTGGGGAAAATTCTCAAACGTCTGATGAAAATGCGCGGTGAAAGCGGTGAGCGGATTTTTGTCTGGGGGACTTTTTCACAACTTTATCATCTGACCGATTCGCCCGCTTCCGACAACTTCCTGCATCACACGATCGGCCCCTGGGACACCCCGGACCTGGAAGGTTTTTACGACAGTTTTGTGGGCGGCCTTTTACGCCACAGACCCAAGTACTTGATCAAGAGCTTCACCGATCTGGATGTCCAACGTCTGGAAGAAATCACCGGCCTGCGCTACAAACTCCTGAAAGTCGTGCTGGCCCGGTTCCCGGTATACCGTTTGGAATCTTTTAAATCCGTTGCGAAAAACCCTCTGACCCTGCCCTGGCAGGAAAAAATGCGTCACATGGATTCACTCACCCAGGGCGTGTGGCACGCACCGGGTTTTGATCGCTCCGATGCAGACAGAGGAAAACCTGAAATCGCCCTTAAGGAATGCAGAAAAGTCATCAAACTGAACAAACTGGATGTGGAAGGATATGATTATATGGGAGAAATTTATACTTCCATGGGACTCACCGAGCAGGCCGAAACAGCGTTCGAAAATGTCCTCAAATATGCTCCTGACTGGCCCAATACCCGGTTAAAACTCTGTGATATAAAAATCGAACTGAACAAGCTTGATGAAGCTCTCACCTTGTTGAATGAGGAAACAAAACGCTTCGGTTATGACTTGAAAATTGCTTTTTTGCATGGGTTGCTTCAAAAACTCAATAAAAATTATGCAGAAGCCCTGATAGATTTTGAAAAAATCCGCCGGCAAGAACCTGATCGCCATGACTGCTGGCAATTTTCAATCGAATGCATGCAAAACCTAAAGGACCGAGATGGCCTTAAAAACCTGCACACCGAAGCCTGGGATGTGAATGACACAAAAGACCGGGAATGGTTACAGACTTTAATCATTAAAAACATTGCCCAAATGGATTCCAGCCTAAGACCAGATCACGAAACCTTGGACCTCTATCTACAAAAAAACCCGGAAAATGGGATCCTGCGCTATGCATTCGCTTCTGCCTTGGAAAAATTCGGGGATCGCTCAGGGGCTTATGAACTATTTGAAGAATTAGCCACCTCCAGCAAGAATTATCCCCATATTCAGGCCAATGCCTGGTTCAGGATGGCTTTGTTGGTTTCCCAAGACAGGCAATATCAACTTCTACAACAATGCCTTAAACGAGACCCCTTGCATCAAGGAGCCAAAGATTTGTTGAACAAAAAACCTCAAACAACAGAAGTTATGCAACTCCCTGTTCAGAATTCCGCAAAAAATACCGAAAAGATGAAGACAAACCCAAATTATCAGGAAGGTTCCCCTTTGAAAGTCAGCGTTGTGGTTCCCAATTGGAATGGAATGCGGTTCGTGGGAATGTGCCTCGACTCCCTTGCCAAACTCGATTTCGAGGATTACGAAGTCATCGTGGTCGATAACGGCTCTGTCGATGGTTCCCGCGAAATGATCGAGGAGCAATACCCCGAAGTGCGACTGCTGAAGATGCCCGACAATATGGGGTTCGCCATTGCCTGCAATGAAGGGATCAAAGCATCCAACGCAGAATATATCGTATTACTCAATAATGATATCGAGGTAACCCCCGACTGGCTGAGAGAACTTTATGAAGGCATGGAGCGCCACCCCGAATGCGGCATGGGTACTACCAAAATGATGTTTCTCGACCAGCGAGATGTGTTCTACAACACCGGTGACTTGTTTCACAGTTGGTCCGCAGGCGGTGGCCGTGGTCAGGGGGAGAAGGACATAGGCCAATACGAAAAAGAAGACTATGTTTTTGGAGCCTGTGCCGGGGCCGGAATTTATCGGCGCGAATTCTTCAATCAGGTGGGATTATTCGATGAAGATTTCTTTATCTTCGCGGAAGATGTCGATCTCAATATGCGGGGCCAGTTGCAGGGGCTCAAATCCGTTTACCTGCCCAAGGCCAAAGTTTTTCATATCGGCACTGCCACCGTAGGCTTGTACAGCGATCGATATGTTTACCTATGCAAGAGGAATGATATCTGGGTTTTCATCAAAAACTATTCTCTCAGCATGTACTTCAAATATCTTTATTCCATCTGGAAACACCAGTTTACAGACATCAAATATTTTACCTATCGCGGGCAAGGCCAGGTCCTTTGGAAAAGTAAATGGGATGCTTTGAAAATGCTTCCACAGATGTTATTCCGGCGACTCCAGATTCAACAAGCCCGGACCATACCCGATTCTGAAATCGAAGAACATATAATCACCGATTGAATAGAATTTCATCTCCCTGACCGCACAATTCCGGGATGTAATTATTTAAGTATGCTGTCCCCTGCCCCGATAAGACTATAATAACAATTGTACTTAGCCTTAAGGATAGATTCCTATGACCCAAGTCGTCGTTTTAAAACAGGAAGATCAGGAAGTTTTCAACGACCCCAATGATCCACGCCTTTTTGACCATGATCTGCACCTGCAAGTAAGAATCAAGAAGCATTTGTATGACTCAGAATCCACATCTATAGACTTGGGCCGTGAGACACCATGGGATAAAAACTGGAGTATCCTGCAAATCCCAATCACCGACAATTGCAACTTACTCTGCAAACATTGCCCGAGAGAAAGCAAATACCTGCGCAAAGACATCTCGCTGGAAAACTTTAAAAAGTATCTCTCCCGATTTTCTCCTGACAACTTCGAATGTTTACTGCTAAGCGACTTTGGAGAACCCTTGATCAGAACAGATTTGATGGAAATCCTGCGTTACGTCAAGACTCGGGGCTTTAAACAAGTTCAAATTGTAACTACAGGATCTCTACTAACTGAAAAGTGGTGTAAGGCCATCGTTGAAGAAAATTTATTACAACAAGTCCTGATTTCCATCGAAGCCTCTTCAAAAGAGTTGTATGAATACATTCGCGGTTCGGACTTTGATTTGATGAAAACAAATGTCAAGCGTTTGGCGGATTATAAGAAGTCCATAGGCTCGCCTTATCCCGTCTTGTATTTTAACGCCGTTTGTTTGAAAAAGAATATAGACGAACTGCCCGGCATTATGGATCTGGCCCATGAATTAGGCATCAACTATGTTTACTTCGTTCATCTCAACGCTGTCCCCTCGGATGTTTACAAGGACAGAAGGGAAGAACTTAGTGACAAGTTATATTTTGAAGACCAACATTTGAATACCTGCGATAGAGAACACATCGAACGGGTATTTAAGGAAATTGACAGGAAATCCAAAGAATACCAGATTCCCTACTTACCGCCTGAAGAGTATCTCGCCGTAAAGCAGCCATGCCTTGAGGAAAACAAAGTAGAAGAAAAAAAGGGATGCCACATGCCCTACTCATGGTCCCAAGTAGATCCTGAGGGAAATGTCTACCCCTGTTGCCAGATTTCCCGGCGTTATTCAGTGGGAAATTTAAATGATCAGGATTTTGAAGGCATCTGGAACAGCGAAAAGTTTGTTGAATTCCGGGAAGGACTCACCAACGGCAAACCCAATAGATGGTGCGAGGTGTGCAACGTCTATAACGGCAAACGATTTTAATCCGATTCCTTTTTTCTTCAGCCAGGTATGGAGCCACTTAAAAAAGAGATCATCCGTTGCATCCTCACTGACAAGCTGGAACAAGCCAGCAAAATTATAGATCAATCTCCTCAGCTGGAGCAACTGGCGAGCCTTCTCGATAAAACACCGCGAAACCACGCTCCTTTAGCGGGGTGGAATTCGCCTCTCCCAAAATTCATCACCACATCGGTTTCCTACACCTGCGGTATCGGTTGCGAAATGTGCAACGCCGGATTTGCGGATAAAACCTCCCTGTTCGAAGACTATAAACATCTGACCCGTGAGGAATTTGAAGCTCTGTCGCCATGGATTGAGAACGCCACGCATGTTGCTCTGGTAGGTTTGGGCGAAACTCTGGACTCTCCACATCTTGAATATTTCCTGGAAAAACTTAAAGACAAGATCACTTTTATTTCTACAAGCGGGGTGCCCCTGAACAAAAAGATCATGGAAAAACTGATTCAGGCCCAACTGCATTACCTGAACCTGTCATTTGACGGGAAAACCACAGCCGGGCACGGCGGAGGGCGGGACAGCTATATCAACAAATTCTGGGAAAAGGTTGGACTTATCCAGAAAACCAAACAGACCCTGAATGTTTCGCACCCGATCCTTCACCTGACAGTGGCGGTCGATTCTGAAAATATTAACCAGCTTGATGAAATCATAAATTCCGCCAAATCACGCGGCATCCTTTCAGTCGACCTCATTTATATGGTGCCCAATAATCAAACCCTTTACGAAAAATCCGTATTCACAGACCTGAAAAATTTTAGACAAAAGCTCAACCCCGTGATGGACAAATGGAACGGGGCGGGAATGCATGTCCGCTTTTATGAAAAAGCACAAGTGGACCACTCGCCCGAAGCCTGTTACTTCGTGGACAAACACCTGATGTTCAATTTGAACCGGCAAAAACCGGACTTGTGTTGCGGCTCGCTGGATATGCCTCTGGAGATTAATGGACTTACCCCGGAGGAATACTGGAACTCTTTTCCCTTTCGCTATTTCCGTTCCCTGCACTTTTCTGCAGTGCGTGAAGACCTGCCGGAAATCTGCCAGAACTGCTGGGTACTCCAGCCGGAAAGGTTCAAGGATTCTTTCCAAAATGAAAAACCTGCAGACTGCATGAAATGGTACCGCGAGGCCGGGCAGTTCAAATTGGCAAATCAAACTGAGGAAGCGGAACCTCTCTATAAAAAGATCATCCGGGTTTCCAGAAACCCGGAACTTGTCGGCAAGGCCTGGTTTCATCTGGGAGAATTGAGCCTGAAAAATAACCGTCAGGATGAAGCCCTGGAGCGCATGAAAAAAGCGGTTCAATTTTGTTATGACCATGCCCTGGCTTTTGCCTTTCTTGCCCTGCTCATGCGATGCACAATCGACACGGAAACATCTGGTCGCCACCGAAAACCAGAGCAGGAGTTCCTTGAGTTTTTTAAACCCGCCAACATCACAAAAATGGAAGCCACAACCCCGTCTCTATAACACCCCCAGACACGGTTTTTCATCTGCCCAGCACGCTTCCAATATGATTTGTTTTATCATTGCAGTTATGATTAAATCGCCTAAGTGAGTTTTATTCCCCAGTGGCTTGCCACCGGTGGCTCGCCGGTTTGCCCGCACGAAACCTCCAAAGGTTCGCTCGTTCATGACAACCACGCTGTTTCCCATAAAATTTGAAAGTGCTTATCGAGCCGAGGACTCTTCTGAGGAAGAATTGTCACCGCCTTCAGGTTTGTGCTTTACAAACGAAGGGCACCTTCTGCTTGCCGATGATTTCAATCACCGCATTCAGGTCTACGACTCCCAATTCAACCTTCTGCATAGCTTTGGGAGCAAGGGAAAAGATGCGGGTCAATTTCAATATCCCAAAGGCATCGCGGTAGACCCTGAAGGGAATATCTACGTGGCCGACTGCTGGAATCACCGGGTACAGAAATTTGATGCAGAAGGAAACCCTCTTCTCACCTTCGGCGCTTGCGGCGATGCCAAAGGAGAACTGAATGAGCCCTATGACATTCTGGTAGAGCCTTCGGGCAACCTGGTTGTTGTGGAACGCTACAACCACCGTATCCAGTTCTTCGATCCCCAGGGCGTTTCACTAGGCTGGGTGGGAGATCGAGGAACTGTTGTAGAAGAACAGTTGGCAGAACTTCAGGGAACCCCCGCCGACCTGCTGGCTCCGCTTTTATTTGAATTCCCCACTTCCATTGCTAAAGACAGCCAGGGAAATTATTTCATCACCGATAGCGGCAACCACCGGGTACGCAAATTCAACCCCCAGTGGCAGGAAATATTATCGTTCGGGAAAATGGGAACCGAAGAGGGGCAGTTCCAGCATCCCCAATATGTGACCGTAGCTCCCAACGATCTGCTTTATGTCGCCGACCTGAATAATGAACGTGTTCAGGTTTTTTCTCCTTTTGGTCAGTTTTTATTCGCCATAGACGGAGCAAATTCCGAGCAGGCTTTTGAAGCTCCCTGCTTGACCGCGATAGACTTGAAAGGTTGCCTGCATATTGGTTTCACCTTCAACACTCGAATACATAAATACCTCATTCCGCTTGTTTCCCAGAAGACCCTGACAGAAAGTTTACTTTCAAACCCCGCTCACACTTTTTATCAGGCGCTTTCTCTGGAGCAGGAGAATGACAACCCAAAAGCTCTGACGGCGGTTGAAAAAACCCTTAGCCTTTTAAACGAAAACACACCCGGGGAAACGCCGCCTGACAACGGCCTGAAAATGAGTGCCTCGCTTCAGCTCAGCCATCTGTCGGTCAAGGGTACAACAGTCACCGATGGTGCCCTTGGTCTTGCTTGCCGTGCGGCAGAAGAACAATTAGAAGAAGCCAGGAATAATGCTTTGAAATGTTTTCTCTCCTGGCAGGAAGAAGTTGCGAAATTCACCGTACTTTTGCATGAAGAACAAAGAAAAATTATACAAGACCCGGATGGGGTGCGTGATTTCAACCGCGATCTCCATGTCGCCGAGCAGGAAGACAAAAAATTCTACCGCCTGACCCAAAATGAATTCTATTCTTATCGGAAAACGGTTCAGCAATTTTCCCAGTTTATCTGCAACTTGATAGAAAGCAGGCCAGCCGAATCCCAGTCGAAATCCCTGAAGGATGTTCTGCTGAGACAAACGGGGGAAACCCTGAGCCTGATGAAAGAATATTTCGGACAGAAAGAGAAAAGTGAGGAATCCATGGTCCAGATACTGGGGGAATCCCAGGGAGAAAAGGACAAGCTATCCGCCTTTCTCACCCAATTTTACTCCAATTGCAGAACCATGGATCTGCAACAGCATCTGCAATTTGAACAGCAATCTCACTGGTTCAACCTGAGGATTCTGGCGCAAAATACCTCAACGGATGTCAGCCTGGAAAGTTTGGCCGGGAAAACAGCTGGCGATCTTTCCGCGTTTGAAGACATCGTGAAAATCCTGATCGGATTTCATGAAGACTGGCTGGCCTACCCTCAGTTGGAACAGAAAATCTTAACCACACTGGATTCCCTATCAACAAATTCTCCGTCAAATAAAACGGGCAACAAAAAGGATCTCACGCTCACAGATTTTTCTCCCATTTCCTATGACTCCGAGAACCTGGATTTTGCGGGGATTCTCAACGCCCTTAAAGCCGAAGCCTCGCCTTTAAACAAGGAAGGTGACAGGCTGGTTTGGGGACAGGACGAGTTCCAGCTTCCCGGTTTTTCGGACCACAAAGAGGAGCTTGCCCAGTGTGCTTTAAAGTTGATGCAAACCCAGGCCACTTATCAGGAGAAAGCCCAGGAACTCATTCTACAATTAGAAGAACTGGCGCAGAATCGCAGGGATTTGGATGTCCAGTTGAAACAGGCAAAGGTGGAGGATAAAGTTTCTCCCATTACGATCAACGATAATATTGCCATTGTGCAGTTTCAAATCAACCTGATTCGCAGAATGGTCATGAGTCTGGACATCAACCAATCCCTCAACCTTCATCGTCTTATTCTCGCAGGGGCTTTTTTGTCTCTAGCAAATAACGAAAGTTCAGAAGCACAGAAATTTTTCCAGGCTTTTAACGACTACCTTTCAGAGCGGGACCAGCAAGTCCGAAAAATTTCAAAATCCCGCAAGGAAAATACCTTCAAACTCTCGAGCCTTTATAGCCAAGCCAAGGAAAGAGAATCTGAATATAAAATCTCGGAGATTTCAGATTCGATGAAAATTGAAGACGAAATCGAGCGGGTAAAAATTGATTTGGATCGACTTGAGTTTGAATTTCAAAGAAACTCCAAAATAAAAAATGTTCTGGGCAAGCTGGCCGAATTTCTGGGGCCCCTGTCGGCTTCCGGGAAAAACCCGGGTTTTCGGGAAACCCGGATTATTGAAAAAGCCGGCGCGGAAATCGGGCAAACTCTGGCACCTCAAGGCATCCACTATAATAAGGACGGTGATCTGCTGGTTGCCGACTATGAAAACCACCGGGTTTACAGCTATTCCCAGCAAGGAAGTTACCAGTTCCATTTTGGCGGATGGGGCAATGCACCCACCTGCCTGCAATACCCCGTCAATCTATCCACCGATAGCGAAAATTCGATTTATGTTATTGATGAAATAAACCGGGAAATAAAAAAGTTCGACCACCACGGCAATTTCCTGCTCCAGTTTGGTCGGGGAGATTTCGGCTCCATTTTCTCCCTTTCTGTCGATGCCCAGGATAATGTCTGGGTAGCGGAATCCGAACAGAACCGGATAAGGGTTTTTGATGGTCAGGGCAAAATCCTGAGAATGGGTGAAAACTCCAACCTAAAGGAACCTGTCAGTATCCATTGCCTGCCGAATGGGGAATATCTTGTAGGCGACCGGTCAGAATCTTTGCTGAAACATTTTGACGCACAAGACAATCTGATCAGCGAAACAGGTAAAGCCGGTTTGGGAGTAGATGAACTTTATTTCCTGGCCTGGCATCCCAGCCACGGCATTTTCGGCTCCGATTTCTGGAACAGCCAAATCGTACACCTCAACAACCAGCTCGAAGTCCAGAGCGTTTACCACAAGCCAGGTAGAAGAGCCGGGCAGTTAGGAAAAGTGGGCGGGCTTTCCATCTTCAATGACCAGTTAGCGGTGGCCAATTTCGATGGCGGCAAAGTGCAGATCTTTGACCTCTCCTCTTAAAAACCTGAGTCTGCCAGTATTTTAACTGACGTTGGTGATGGGGTAGCGGCGGGCTTTGGAGTTTTGTCGGTTTTCCAACTCAACATCGTGCAGGAATCCGTTGCCCGAGAGATGGTCCCTAAACATTGCCGGTGAATCGTCCCGAAATTTTCCCGGTCGGTACGTTTTTGCTATTTCTTCCATCGAAAAAGGTTCCGGCAGTTTTCGGCATGTTAATGCCCTCTCGCGGATTTTTTCTTCGCTCCAGCATTCGCCGCCCGTTGCGATGAGCACTGTTGCGACCTGATCATCATCTTCAAAACAATAAATATTAGGAAACACCGAGAGGAAAGTTTTGGTATCCCGGGGCTTCAAAGTATTCCCTTTGCCATAAAGGTTTGATCCCACCACGCCACCGGGACTAAGCACCGCGCGAATTTCTTTATAAAACTCCTCGGTCTTCAGATGATAGGGAATGGACCCGCTTTTAAATGCGTCCAAAATGACCCAATCATAGGGCTCCTGTTCTTTGCGGTTCTGGATAAATACTCTCCCGTCTTCTTCAAACACCTTGCAATGTCTGGACTCGCGAAGGGAAAAATATTTTTTGGACACCTCAATGACCTTTCCATCCACCTCCACAATATCTATTTGTAAATTCGGGAACCATGCGCCAAGACAATTGCTAAGAGCGGCTCCGCCTAAACCCACCATGAGCATTCTCCTGGGTTCCGGGCAAAACAGCAGAGAAGCCATGATCATTCGTGAGTATACCAGGGCGAGAGGATTTTGCCCCTGAGTGTCCATCCGGCTTTGCAGGTAATACTCCCCATTACCCTTGAACCAAAGTTCCCGGTGTGCCCCATTCTGGATGACATAAATGTCGTTATATCTGGTTTTTTCCCGGGCCAGAACCTTGATCTGAGGTTCCTCTTTTTTTTCGCCAAACAATCGAAACATTCTAACACCCTAAAAAATTTATCTTTGAAGGAGGATCACCGACCAAAAAGCGTTTTTCATTTCCCTGAAATATGATAAACTTCATTATAAACACGGTTCAATCACCGAAGGGGCCAAACGTAGAAACCGTTCCCTTTCAACCGTTTACACTATTACCTTATATCATAAAGGAATATTGTCCATGCCGCAAAAAGTTTTAAAACATAAAATTGGTTTGGAAACGCATGGCCTGAAAAATCTGGAAAAAATTCACTGGAATTTATCCACTCCACAACTCTACGAACATATCATCAACAATGACGAGGGACACATTTCCCATTTGGGTCCTGTGTGTGTGACTACAGGGGAACATACCGGACGGGCTCCCAAAGACAAGTTCATCGTTCAGGAGCCTTCCAGCCAGGAAAACATCTGGTGGGGAAAAGTCAATCGGGCTTTTACCGTAGAACAATTTGAAGCTCTGTACTCCAGGGTTCTGGCTTATCTACAGGGCAAAGAAGTTTATGTACAGGATTGTTGCGCAGGTTCCGATCCCAAGCACCAGACCCATATACGTGTGATCACCGAGCAAGCATGGCACAGCCTGTTCGCGAGAAATATGTTTATCCAGATCAGGGACATGGACAAACTCGAAACGCATGAACCCGCATTCACCGTCATTCAGGTTCCCGGCTTTAAAGCTGTGCCTGCCATTGATGGAACCAATTCAGAAGTTTTTGTCATCGTTGATTTCGGCAAACAATTGGTTTTGATCGGTGGAACGAGTTATGCCGGGGAAATCAAAAAATCTGTTTTCTCCATCTTGAATTATCTGCTTCCGCAAAAACAATCTGTTTTGTCCATGCATTGTTCCGCGAATATCGGAAAAAAAGGCGACTCAGCAGTATTTTTTGGTCTTTCCGGAACCGGGAAAACCACCTTGTCCGCCGACCCTGCACGCAAGCTGATAGGGGATGACGAACACGGATGGAGCGATCGGGGCGTCTTTAACTTTGAAGGCGGGTGTTACGCCAAAGTGATTCGCTTGTCCAAGAAATCGGAGCCCGAAATCCATGAGTGCACCCGGCGGTTTGGTACCCTGCTTGAAAACGTGGTTTTGGATACGGATACACGCCGCCTCAACCTCGATGATGGTAGCCTCACGGAAAATACACGAGCCAGTTACCCCATCACCCATATTAAAAATGCCGTACTCAATGGAATGGGAGGTCACCCGGATAATGTGATCATGCTAACCTGCGATGCGTATGGAGTCATGCCTCCGGTTTCCAAGCTCACACCGGAACAGGCCATGTATCATTTCATCTCAGGCTACACCGCTAAAGTAGCAGGAACCGAAAAAGGCATGAGCCGTGAACCGACAGCGATTTTCAGCACCTGTTTTGGTGCCCCGTTCATGTCCCTGCACCCATCCGTTTATGCAGATATGCTTGGGGAGAAGATTGCCAAATATAACGTATCCTGCTGGCTGGTGAATACCGGGTGGACAGAAGGACCCTATGGGGTCGGGCACCGGATAGAAATCAAATATACCAGGACTATGATCAAAGCCATTCTTGAGGGTCAGTTGGACGAAGTCGAAACTTATAGGGACCCAATTTTCGGCCTGCATGTTCCGCTCAAGGTCAAAGGAGTTCCGGATGCTATCCTGCAACCGCGAAACACCTGGGCCAAGAAAGAAGCTTACGATGAGAAAGCCAGCGAACTTGCAACCCAGTTCATAGAAAATTTCAAAGAGTATGAAAACAACGTAGACAAAAAAATCCTGGATGCCAGTCCGAATCCTTCCGGATTAGCAAAAAATGACAAAGGAAAAATTCATGAGCTGAGAAATTAACCTTCCTTAAGCCCATGAATCCTTAATTAGAGTTAGAACTGTGGATTCAGCACCTATTATTGCATTAACCATGGGAGACCCGGCAGGGATTGGGCCTGAGGTCATCATCAAAGCTTTTCAGGATGACACCCTGCATCTTCAGTCCCGGGCGGTTGTTGTCGGCGATGCTCGCCTGCTCCAGGAAACCGCGAAAAAGTATGCCCCGGAGATTCTGGTTCACACTGTCAACCGGCCTGAGCAGGGCTGGTACCAGACCTGTACCATTGATGTCATTGACCTCAATAACGTTCCCGAAAATATTCCCATTGGTAAACCCAGTTCTCAGGCCGGTCAGGCCAGCTATGAAGCGATCAAAACCGCCGTGGACCTGGCACTCAAGGATGAAGTCTCTGCCATCACTACTGCACCCATTAATAAAAAAAGTCTGCATCTTGCGGGCCATCCTTTTCCCGGACATACCGAACTGCTGGCTCATCTCACGAATTCCAAACAGGCCGCGCTCATGATGGCAGGCAACTCACTGAGGGTTGTACTTGCCACCACCCACGTCCCTTTGGAACAAGTCAAACCTCTTATTACCGAAGAAAGGGTGCTCAACACCATTCGTATGACTCACGAATGGCTGACCCGGCATGTGACCGATGTCCCCAGTATTGCGGTGACCGGACTCAACCCGCATTGCGGCGATGGAGGTATTTTTGGACAAGAAGAAACCGATCACATTTTGCCTGCACTGAAAATCGTGCAAAAGGAAGGCATTCAGGCCAGCGGACCTTTCTCCGCCGATGCCCTGTTTGGCAGACCGGATTCCCAGAAATATGACGCCGTGGTCTGCATGTATCACGACCAGGGAATGATCCCGGTAAAAATGGACTCCACCGGACAAGCGGTAAACATCACTCTGGGGCTACCCATACTGAGAACCTCCGTAGATCATGGCACCGCATTCGATATCGCCGGGCGCGGCAAAGCCTGCGCTGAAAATCTTAAAATGGCTTTGCGAACAGCGGCACGACTGTCTCAATCCACCCTATCCATGAAATGAAGAAGAGGCCGCTCGGGCAAAACTTCCTGATCGACCCCGGCATCGCTCAGAACATCATCCAACTGGCTCAGGTCCAGCCGGGAGAGCCTGTGGTGGAAATCGGACCGGGAAAGGGTGTCCTCACCCAACTCCTGATCCAACAGGCAGACTCACTAACCGCCATTGAGATTGATCCCAAACTTTCCAGGGATCTGCAAAACCGTTTTGGCGACACACCGTCTTTTAAACTGGTTGAAGGTGATGCGGCAAAGTTTGACTACAGTTCCCTGGGAGTAGGACTTAATATTGTTTCCAACCTTCCTTATTACGCTGCCACCCACATCATGAAAAAACTGATTCATTACCGCAAACATATTCGCTCCATGACATTGATGTTGCAAAAAGAAGTGGTGGACCGATTAACCGCTGAACCCGGTCAGCGGGCATATGGTTCGCTCTCCGTCTATGTGCAGTATCATTGCGAAGTTCAGCGGTTGCTTGAAATTCCCAACACTGCGTTTTCGCCGAAACCAAAAATTGATTCTTCTCTCGTCGGCCTGACACCCCTGCCCCAACCGAGAGTGCAGGTGGAAGACCCTAAACTATTTTTTAAAATGGTGAATTCAGCGTTTTTGCATAAAAGGAAAATGCTGAAAAATAATTTAAACGACTGGCAGCACCTGTTTACCGAGCATAATGGTCAGGCTCGATTGGCCGATATTGACCTGAGCCGGCGAGGAGAAACCCTCTCGCTCGATGAATTCGCAAATCTCGCAAACTATCTGCACACACAAAATGGTTGATTCAAATAAAGGGAAAGTCGTTCTAGTCGGTGCCGGGCCGGGTGATGTCGGCCTGTTAACTTTGAGTGGCAAGCAGTGGTTGCAAAAAGCCGATGTCATCTTATACGATCACCTGGTCAATCCGGATATGGTCCGCTTCACCCAAAAATCAGCCGAGATGATCTATGTGGGAAAAAAAGAAGGCGTAGCCTCTATGGAACAGGAGCAGATCAATCATCTGCTCATCAGCAAAGCCCGTGAAGGAAAAATCGTTATCCGCTTAAAAGGCGGCGACCCTTTCCTGTTTGGACGCGGGGGAGAAGAAATTCAGGCCGTGCAGAAGGCAGGAATCCCTTTCATCATTGTTCCGGGTGTGTCCTCGGTAACCGGCGTTGCGGCCTATGCCGGTATCCCACTCACGCACCGCCATCTTTCTTCCACCCTTTCTATCATTACAGGGAGCAACGAAAAAAATCAGGGCGATATTCATATCGATTGGGAAAAAATAGCCGCCCGGTCCGGGACTTTGGTTTTTCTCATGGGCGCACGCAAACTTCCTTTAATTGTTGAAAAACTCATGAAATTCGGGAAAAGTCCGGACACCCCCATCGCCGTTGTCCAATGGGGCACAACGGCCCGGCAGAAAACCTGGACCGGCACCCTTGGCACCATTGTGGAAATTTCGGAAAAAGATAAAATTTCGCCTCCGGCTTTGACCATCATCGGAGAAGTGGTAAGCCTGAAACCCATCATCGAATGGTACGAGCACCTGCCGCTGTTCGGCAAAACCGTGCTCGTCACCCGAAAAGGCGATCAGGCCGAATCCATGATTGACCGCCTGCGAGAGCTAGGGGCCGAGCCCTTCTTTTTTCCAGTAATCGAGACCGTTGCCCCGGATGACTGGTCACCCCTGGACAATGCGCTGAACAACCTCTCTCAATACGATGGACTGATATTCACCAGCGTCAATGGCGTGCGGTTTTTTGCCGAACGACTCAAAGCTATCGAGCAGGACATCCGTGAGTTGAAAGGGGTTCGCGTCTACACTATCGGACCCAAAACCGCCGAAGCGGTTCGCGACCTGGGGATTCGCGTGGACGTAGTACCAGAAAATTTTGTCGCCGAATCCCTGATCGAAAGCATCAAAAATATAAAAGGCCAACGGTTTCTTTTACCCCGCGCTAAAGTTGCCCGCGAAATCCTGCCCGAACAACTGCGGGAAATGGGAGCCACCATCGATGTCGTCCCGGCTTACCAGACCATCCTGCCTTCCCCATCTGTGGATGCCCTGGAAAAGAGACTCAAAGAAGGGAGCATTGATGTCATCACCTTTACCTCCTCCTCCACCGTCACAAACTTTTTGACCTTAACAGGAAAAAAACTCCTCCCCGAAATCAAAAAAACAAAAATCGCCTGCATCGGTCCCATCACTGCAAAAACCGCCCAGGATGCCGGCTTGAATGTAGATATCATGCCAGACCAATACACCGTATCGTCCCTCCTGGATGCTATCGAAAACCACTAGGCGTGGAGCCAGTGTGCCGTCGCTTTTTTAGCAAGCAATAGGTGTCTCGGCTCAATAAAGCTCTTGCCCAGTTCCCTCCCACGGGAGTGGGCGCTAGGCGTGAGGCCGACTGGCAATAGCTTTTTATTGCCAGCAACAGTACTCTCGGCCTGGCAAGCCTTTGCTATCTGCCTCCCCTGCTAAGGGGCTCGCCGACTTCTAGTGGTTGTACCCATTACAGGTAGGAGGTATAATGTGCGTTCAATAAACAGACCTGTTCACCAACGTCCATAAGGGATGCTGATATGTCAATACGATCCATTCGAGTCAGCCACATTGTTCTGAGCACTGAAGAACTTGCCAATGTGCTTCTCGATCACCTCAGAGAGGATGAGTATAAGGACCGCGAGATGCTGTTCAAAGTGTTTGCCAAAATGGCAAAAAAATACAGTGCCTGCGGGTCCCGCCATAAAAGCGGTGACCTCGGGTTTCTCGAACATAACACCTCCGCTCCCGAACTGGAAAAAGCGGCCATGCAAGCTCCGGTCGGTGAGGTCCAGGGACCCATCAAGAGCAAATTTGGTTACCATATTTTCATAATTACTAAAGAAGAAGAAATGGGCGATCTCGATACAGATGGGACCTCGCTTCCTATAGGTGCCGGACCCGGCACTTTATAGGTCTGCCATACCCTTCATGAAACTTAAAGGCATTCATCACATCGCACTAAATGTGACAGACTTGGACCGCGCTGAGCGTTTTTATACGGACATACTCGGATTCAGCGTCACCCATCGGTTTTCCACAGGACTGCGGCACATCATGCTGGATACCGGCAACGCCGCCATCGCCCTTTTTGAGGCCCCGGATCTGGAAGTCAAAGCGGCGATGAACCTTCTCAGCGAAGACGGATACTTGCACCTTGCCTTCGAAGCCAGTGCCGCTGACTTTGATAATATCGTAAAAGAACTTCAAACAAAAAATGTAAAAATAGATAACGGCCCCGTAAAACGTGGAGATGGTGAGTCCATTTATTTTAACGACCCCGATGACAATCATCTTGAAATTCATTACGACAATTCCAGCTCATCATGATTGAACCCATTCTCGAAAAAGCTCTTGCCGGCCACAGAATCTCACAGGATGAAGCACTGGAACTGTTTGCCACAACAGATATCCTGCTTCTCGGAAATGTCGCCTCCCGGTTGGCCCGAAAAAAAAGAGCGGATAAAACCATCACCTATATCGTGGACCGTAATATCAATTACACCAATGTCTGCGTGACCGATTGTTCTTTCTGCGCGTTCTACCGCAAGGAGCCGGACACCGACTCCTATGTCCTGCCCTTTGAAACGATCGCGCAAAAAATTGAGGCAACGATATCAGCCGGAGGCAACCAGATTCTCCTGCAAGGTGGACATCACCAGAATTTGAAGATCGATTATTTTGAGGACCTGTTCCAAAAAATCAAACAACGTTTCGACATTCATCTGCACGCCCTGTCTCCCGCTGAAATCATTCATACCAGTCGGATATCCAAACTCTCATTGGATGAAACTCTCACACGGCTGAAACAGGCGGGACTGGATTCCATACCAGGCGGCGGGGCAGAGATTCTCGTTGACCGGGTACGCAAAATCATCAGCCCGAAAAAATGCATGACAGATGAATGGTTGGAAGTCATGGAGCAGGCACACGGCATGGGCATCCCCACCACCGCGACCATGATGTTCGGCCATGTCGAGACCCTCGAAGAACGCATTGAGCATCTTGAACGGCTGAGAAAATTACAGGATAAAACCCAGGGCTTCACCGCATTCATCGCCTGGGGATTCCAGCCGGGAAACACACAACTGCAAGGTGACAGCGGAATAAAAACCGCCGTGACAGGGTTCGAATATCTCAAAACCCTTGCCATCAGCCGAATATTTCTCGACAACTTCGATAACCTGCAATCCTCATGGGTGACCCAGGGACCAAAAATCGGGCAGGTATCGCTTTATTACGGGGCCAACGATATGGGCAGTACGATGATGGAAGAAAACGTGGTCGCCGCCGCAGGAACTGTCTATTGCATGGACGAAGAAGAAATCAGGCGGCTCATCTCCGACAGCGGCTTCACCCCCCAACGCCGCAACATGAAATACGACTCACTCCCGTGAGAGGGAATATGGCAAAGGCTAAATTGAGTCGAGACAACTCTTTGCTCGCCAGCAAAAGTTATTGCCGTTTGCCCCTGCGGGGCACAAAGTGGCGAAAAGCAGAAATCAGCCAACCCTCCCCAAGCCCCTCCCTATGAAAGGAGGGGATATAAAAGTATTGCGCTTGATGGTGTTGTTTGCTTGACGGGCAATGCAGTACTGGCCCCACGCCTAGTGGTTAGAGAGCTCTTCGGCCCAATAAGGTTTGTACTGCAAAGCGGTCGGTTCCTTTAGCCAGCATGAACGCGGTGAACGACTGGCGAAGTGAATGTGGAGTGACCTGCTTTTCCACGCCAGAGGTGGTCAACGCGGCTTTAAAAAATTTAGTAACACTGCGAGTTGTCAGTGACCCCCCGCGCTCGCTGGGAAATAAATAATCACCCGGTTTCTTATTGCCAACCTGCCTTTGCAGAGCGTCTTTAAGACCACCGGAAAAAATAGTCGTGCGTGCACTCAGCTTGCCCAGTCCCGGAACAAACAGCATCAATTTATTGAGGTTCATATGCTGAACCTTAACCGCCACCAGTTCAGAAACACGCAAACCCGCCGTGTAGGCCAGCTCTATCATCAATCGGTGTTTCAGGTTCTCTGCCGAGACAGCTATTTGGCGCACTTCACTGACCGTCAGCACCACGGGTTTTAGCTTCTTCTTGCGAGGCCGCTTGAATCCTTCCAGAAGCAGTTCATGATTATAAACAGCCATATAAAAATAACTGAGGGCGTTGTAGGACTGGTCCACTGTTGACCTTGATTTTCCTTCCTCAACAAGGCCCTCCAGATAAGTTCTGATATCGTCACTCGAAACGTTTTGCGGATTGGTCAGGTCTTTGTCCCGCACAAAATGCCGCAACTGCCCAAGATAGGCTTTGATGGTTTGCGGACTGTAAGCACGCTGCTCAAGGTTGCCTTGAATGGCGCTGAACAATCTTGTTATGGATAGGGGACGGGTGGTAACACGGTTCATGATGAATTCTCCAATAGGCGTGGCCCCCTCACAGGGGAAGATGGTTAGCGGAACACAGATTTCCGCTATTGGAGATCAATATAATCAATATGTTACAGGAGGTCAAGCGAAAAGAGGAAGAAAATCAATGAGTTACCACTGGGCGTGGGGCCAGTACTGCATCGCCCGTCAAGCGGACAGAATACTCAAGCGCGATACTTTAATAATTCCCCCTGATAAGGGGGATTAAGGGGGGTTGCAAATCAGCAGTTATGTTGCTCGCCTGCGAAAATTATTGCACATTGGCCCCACGCCTAGTGGTAAAGCGAAGAAGCTTTATATTGCGAAATACCGCGTGATAAGAGGACATTGAGGACAGCGACTCCGGGAACACCGAGGATCATACCGGTAATGCCAAACAGTTCCCCACCCAGCAAAACGGCAAAAATCACAGCTACTGGATGAAGCCCGATATTATCGCCCACCACCCGTGGTGTGATGACCATTCCTTCTATGGCCTGGACGAATGCGAAGACCCCCGCGACACCCAGCACCGGCAACCAATCCTGAGTGTGAATATAAGTCATGATCGCAGCAGGCACCAGACCCAGAATCAATCCCAGATAGGGAACCAGGTTGACCAGCCCGGCCATCATTCCAAGCGACAGGCTCATCGGAGTGTCGCATAAAAATAAACCTGCCGAATACATGACGCCCATCAAACCGGCGACCATCAGCTGTCCACGTACAAACCGTGAGAGAATCTGATCAATCTCCTGAATAATATCTTTGGTTTTTTCCTGAAACCGGGTCGGCACCAGCCCTAACAGTTTTTTGTTGATCGAGTCAAAGTCGCGCAGCAAATAAAACATCGCAACCGGAATGATGACCATGTTGGCAACCATCAAAACAATATTGAACAAGTTGGAAATAGACCCCCATATAAACTTGCTGGAAAACTGCAGGACTTTCATCGGCAATTCCCCAAAACGTGACAGCCCTTCGTTGAGAAACTCTTCAACCTTCGCCGAATCCAATCCACTGATCATATCCAGCATCGGACGAATCCACTCCTGAAATATCCCAACATAGGTAGGAATATTTTTTGCGAGGTTTTCCGCCTGCATACTCAAAATCGGGACCAACAATACTACCGACCCCAGCGCAAGAAGGAAGAAAGCCAACATCAAAAACAAAACGGACAGGGTTCTTGAAAGTTTAAGAGAAACCAGCCGATCTACCAAAGGGTCCAACAGGTAAGCCAGCGCAAACGCAATAAAAAAGGGAGCCACCACGCGCCGGGAAAAATAAAGCGCAACGCAGACTCCCAGAATCACAGCAAAAGAAATGAAAAACAGATTTTTATTATTTTCCTTCATGCTCACATATCCGACATAGACAACGGAGGAGCTTCAGGGGCCTTCTTCACAGGTGCCTCCACCCCCTTCTCCCAATACCGATGGAACGATGGCGCAATAAAATCAGCAAGCTTTTCGCTGGCACTGTCAAACGCTTCCAGTTCCGCCTGCAAAGCATTCTCATGTTTAATGGTGGAAAATTCTGTCTTCGCCGCGATCAACGAAGATTCCAGAGTCGATACCACCTTGACATTGATATTGGCTTGAACGGTTTTGATCTCCTCCTTGGAGTTTTCCCCGCGCAAGTTAGATACAGCCGTTCCCACGATAACGATATCGGCGCCTGCTTTCAACCCTATCTTCCGGGCAGAACCCAGATTTCCTTTGATCGCGTTGAGGACGGTTTTTTCAGAAATCATTTCCCGCAGTTCTTCCCGGCCCACCACTTCTATTCCGCCTTCAATCAGGTTGCTGGTCAACTGGGTCTCCGAAATGGGAACGATGTCCCAAAAGGAGGCAACCGGAGCGGTAGTAAAACTTTTCTCATTGACCAGAAGAACCACTTTATTTTCACTGACCGGCCCGGCGATCACTCCAATGCCTGCCAGAGCCTGATTCACTGCGGAGGAGAAAAAACGCATTTCCAGTTTCACATCACTGGTTTTATTTATCAGGTCATCATAAGCTTCCAAAAAGTGATAGCTTCTTACATAATGCGAGGAGCGTCGCAAAATTTTACGCAGGTCTCTCTGGCTCGCTTCAAACTCCTCGCCTCCCAACATTTCTTCCAACGCCGCTTCCAGCCCATTCTTCAAAGCCTGCTTCACGGCTTTTTTCCGGGCGATCACATAATTATCATCTTTCACCTGAACGGTTGCGAAACCCTCATAAACATCACGCATCTTTTGTTGCGCAAACACTTCGGTGTTGTAAAAAGAAATAAAAAAACAGAAACCCGCCAAAAGAGCCGGAAAATATCTCAATAAAATCATTTTCCTGCCCGTTTCTTTCTTCGCACCTTAATGGGGGCGGGTTCTTTTGCCACAAGTTGCTTAAGCGCTTTAATTTCTTTGGGGCTGAGAAACCGGCAAGCCCCCAGGGGAAGCCCTGTCAGATTCAATCCTCCAAAATGGGTGCGTTGCAGTTTAATCACCGGGTGCCCGATATGTTCACACACTCTTTTGATGTGACGGTTTTTTCCTTCCGTCAGAGTCAAAATAAGAAAACAGTTTTTGCCGCTGGCCCTTTGCACCTTGGCCTCTATCGGTTTAAACTGACTGTCCTCAAGGTGCACTCCCCGCGCCAGCCTTTTCAGGGTTTTTTCGTTCGGGACTCCCGACACCTTGACCTTATAGGTCCGCTTCACACCATACCGGGGGTCCAACAGTTTCTTTGAGAGAGCACCATCATTGGTAAACAACAGTAACCCCTGGGTGTTGTAATCCAGACGACCCACAGGAAAGACCCGGGTCTGCACCACCCGGACAAATTCCATAACGGTTGTTCGTCCCCGTTTGTCATCGTTCGTAGTGGTCAAACAAGAGGTAGGCTTATTTAGAATGAGATAGGCCGGTTCCTGATGGCGGGGTATCGGTTTTCCATTAACCTGAATGCGGTCCTTGGCCGGGTCAGCCAGAGAACCCAACTGGGTGACAACCTGGTCGTTCACACGAACCTTACCCTCCTCAATCCATCTTTCCGCTTCCCGGCGGGAAGCGAGACCAGCATCAGCAATAATTTTTTGTAAACGAGTTTTCATGGCAATAGTGGAAAAAATAGAGATTTTAAATCACCCCAGCCCCTCTTTGAAAAAAAAGGGTCCATTGAAGCCCCCCCTTCCACGAAGGGACGGAGAACCTCCGCTGGCAAGTTACAATGTCTTTTTTTGCAAGCAAACGTTTACTCGGCCCAACGAGCCCTTGCCAACCGCCTCCACGGCAAGTGGTTGGGGGGATTTGTTTTTTTATTTCTTCGGGGCATGAAACCTGAGTATCACCCAGTGGAGTTAATCGTGATCTTCCTTGTTTTCGGTGAGAGGCTCAGAAGCTTCCGAGGCGGAGAATTCGATTTGAGTTTGCAACGGAGGGTCTTCTCCTTCCATCTCTTCCCGCAAATCTTCCAGAGTGGGTAAATCGCTCAAATCCTTAAGACCAAAATACTCCAGGAATTTTTGCGTTGTCCGATACATGATGGGCCGACCCGGTACTTTTTTCCGACCTGCGGGACCGATCACCTTTTTCTCTAAAAGGGTCTTGAGCACTCCGCTTGAGTCCACCCCTCGTATGTCATCCACCTCCTGGCGGGTAAGCGGTTGTTTATAGGCGATGATCGACAAAGTGTCCAAACTGGGTTGAGATAACCGGGATGAACGATCGAGCTTCAGGTACTTGCGGATCCAGTCGTTGTATTCATGCCGGGTGCAGAGCTGGTAACCATCCGCCACTTCCATGATCTGCAAATTGCGCGAGCTATATTCTTCTCTCAACTCATCAAGAATGGATTGCAGTTGGTCTTTATCCGTTCCATCAAGGAAAATTTTAGAAAGTTCACTGGCGTTGATCGGCTGATCTGCCGCCAAAAGAACATTCTCAACAACCGATTTTAATTCTTCTCGTTCCATATCTATTTCAATGCTATGGGTTATCTACTCATCAAGCCGAGACAACTTTTTGCTAGCCCGCAAAAGTTATTGCCAGTTGCCCCTGCGGCTAGCAGTCGGGATCGAAGTATTTGCTTAACGCCAGACCCTGAGAGTGGTAATTAGAATTCAAGGCCAAACCATACACCTTTTCAGGCCGTTCCACCACTTTTTCAAATTTCAGGCGACAGAACGTCTGCCCGTCTTCCACCATAAAAGGCACATCGTGGGGGCGAACTTCCATCACCGCCCGGGTACCCTGGTTTATGAGGTCATCGGTTCCGTTCCAGCCGAAACCGGAATCGAAAAAACCCGCATAGTGAGTGCGAAGTTCCCCGCTATTAGGTTCATAAGCAATCATTTCCGCCAACCAGTCGGGCCAGATGCATACCTTTTCCTTCGACATCATTATATAAAAACTTTCCGGTTCCAGAATCAACCGATTCTTTTTGTTGCGGTAAATCGGCTCCCAGAATTCATCCGCCTTGTAATGCTTGATTTTGGACAGATCAATAACTGTTGAGTTGGTCTTGGCCTTGTAAGCAATGATCGATTCCGGCTGGTCCCCTGCAATATCCAGGCTGACATAAACCCCACTTTCCACTTTCACCTGATCGAAGGGAATGGCGAATCCACTCCGATCAAAAAGAATTGGGTTATTTTTATATTTCAATTCCAGCCCCTGTTTTCCCAGCGTGTGGGACGTGATATGCGCGAGCCGTAGCTGGTTCAAGGACAATCCCGTGTGGACCTTTACTGGAAAAGAACGGGGAATGATTTCCAGATATAACTTACCCCGATAACCGCGCGGGATCTCATCAAACCGATGCCCATTATCCACAATGACGCGGGTGAACATATCCAGCCTGCCAGTCGAACTTTTCGGGTTCGCCAGGCCATACAGGGAAGGAGGCAGAGCCAGTTCCTCCATCAGGGGAATCAGATAAATGGCGTTTTTTTCCAATATCCCGCCATCCGTAATATCGAAATCGTAGAGACTGATCTCCTTGAGCTTCGTTTCCACCGGTTCATTTTCCGGCAGGAAACTACATTGAATCCGGTAAGCCTTCGGCCCCAGACGCAAATCCAAGCTCACAGGCTGAATCTGGGAAGCAGTGATCGGCTCCCGGGAATGGATCATCCCCTGACTATGCACCTGTTCAATCAACTGGCAGGGAAGATATCCGGACTTCCCCTTTAAATAAGCCATCAGGTCCGATTCTAATATTTTATTTTCTGCGGTGACGTTCATTGAAATCCAAGAGTTCGAGTGCTGTGGGAAAACCCGCCTGATGGCACCCATATGGCGAAAAAATAGCCGTTTGGCTCTTTTCGCAAGGCATACCCGGTTGACAGGCAGTTTGAGGCTATGATTTAATCGTATTACTCGAAATAATTCAACCTGATTATTAAGGGCACCTCCAAATAATGAGGGAAAGCCTATATATAAGGAATAAAAATCATTTCCCGGCGATCTTTAGACGATTGGTCTTATTAACAATGGGTTCACCCTAAGCAAGGAAAATTATGAGTTCGAAAAGCAAAAACATTGAGTCTGCCAGCAGTCCCCTGAAACGCTCTTTAATAATGTTCTCCTGGCTGAGTGTGTTGGCCGTTGGCCTGTGGGCCTTGATGCACTATTCCACACCTGAAAGCAATCTCGAACCTTATAACAAGTTCCAGGAAGCCAAAGCGGAACATGAAAATACGGCACGGGGAAATGCCGAACCTGCAAAAGCAGAACCGGAAAAACCGGAATTCAAGCTCCCCAGCGATCTGGATACGGGGAACCTGATTAAAACCGCCACGACCATGCAACCGCCACAGTCGCAACTGCCCAGAGAGACATTGGAGCATATCCAGAAAGGTATGCTCTTGACCGAAGAAGGCAAGTATAACGCCGGCGACATAGAATTTGAAAAAGCCTCTAAAATCAGTCCCTATTCACCGGAATTATTTTCCATCTGGGGTGCCGCTCTCCGCATGGCCAAAAAGTTTGTCGGGGCCAACAAACGTTTCGCCCGGGCACATGAACTTTCACCCGATGATGCAGAGATCACTTTTAACTGGGGCATGTCTGAGATGGAAGCAGATCACCCTAAGGAAGCGGGTCACCTGTTTGAAAAAACCATAGCACTTGCTCCCAAACACTATATCGCCTACAACATGCTCGGGAAATCCTATGGCCGCCAGAAAAAGTACGAAGAGGAGATGTCTGCCTACAAGAAAGCCCTGGAAATCAACCCAAGTTTCGCCCAGGCACATTTCGATCTGGGTATTGTATTGAGTATCCAGAAGAAATTTGATAGCGCCGCGCCGCACTTTCTCAAAGCCATAGAGCTGGACAAACAATTCGAAAAACCCTTCGTCATCCAGATGCTGACCGCATTAGGACTTTATGACCCTGCGGCTGAGAAACCAATCAAGAAAGAAAAGGCCCCGGTTCAGCAGGCAAAAGTGGAAACGCCTCCTGAGACTAAAAAAGTCAGTGATGATAAAAAGTCTGAAGGCTCCGACTCCGACCATAAAATGGATGAAGGATCCAAGAAGGTTAAAAACACCACCACGATAAAAGGCAGTATCCAGATCAATGGTAACAAGGCGGATGCCAATACACTGGTATTTCTGGAAACCAAGAACAAGCTGAAAGTTTCCAGTCAAAAAAATCAGACCCTGACCATAAGCCAGAAAAGCTTGAGTTTCAGCCCCAAGCATTCGGTGATACAGGTGGGATCCAGCGTTACGTTTTCCAATGAAGACGTTGAAGTGCACAATATCTTCTCCAAGTCACTCAGCAACCAGTTCAACCTGGGGGCCATGGCATCAGGCTCTTACAAAACCGTTGAGTTCAACCAGGCCGGACCCGTGGTGCTCCGATGCAATATGCATAAAGACATGATCGGAACCCTCTTTGTCGTCCCCAATGGTTATTACACCAGGATCAATGCCGATGGAGGCTACCAGTTTGAAAATATCAAAAGCGATAACTACATCATGCAGGTCTGGAACCCGATGCTGGCTCCTGAAGAGGTTGACGCCAACCTCAGGTCTGCCGACCTGACCGGTGTTGATCAGACTTTCGATTTCAATATCAAGTCCGCTTCAATTCCGGGAGAAATCCACGACATGGTCGACCCGACCGATTACAACGCTATCGTGGACAACATCGAAAGGGAAATGTTCCAGGCTATTGAAGACTGGAAAAACGGCAAGAAATTTATTTCCCGCAAACGCATGTTGATGGCCGTCACCAAGCATTACGCTGGAGAAGGCCTGAAAGGCGCGATCGCCAAAAGCTTCAGTTCCAAACGCAGTATCCTGCTGGAACAGAAAATGGATAAAATCCGTAAAGAAATTTCCGGGTATGGCAAAGCCGGAGTAGAAATCACCGAGACTTCTCTCACCAGTCAGGCCAAGTTCGCCGTCTCACAACTGCGCCTGAACGTTAAGGAACTCGAGATCCGCCTCAAACCCGCCCCTGCGGGCCACTAGGCGTGGGGCCAGTACTGCATTGCCTGTAGGGCGGACTGAATGCTCAAGCGCAAGTAATACTCTCGCACTTAATGACTCCCCCTGATAAGGGGGATAGAGGGGGTTTGCTTAATTCAGCCGAGACAAACTTTTTAGCCAAAAAAGCTATTGCTCGTTGCCTCCCACGCCAGTGGGTGATACTTTACCCGCATGAGCCTACAAATCTTCAACACCCTGACCCGAAAAAAAGAAGAATTCGTTCCCCTGAAAGAAAAGCAGATCGGCATGTATGTATGCGGGGTCACCGTTTACGACTACTGCCATGTGGGGCACGCCCGTGCCGCCATTGTCTTCGACACTTTTTACCGTTATTTCCAATACCTCGGTTACGACGTTAACTTCGTGCGCAACTTCACCGACATTGATGACAAGATCATCAACCGCGCCAACGAAGAAGGCATCGACTGGCAAGAGGTCAACCGCAAATACATCGCGGCGTTTTATGAGGACATGGGACAACTCAATATCGCATCGCCCACTGAAGAACCGAAAGCCACCGACCACATTCCCGAAATGCTCGACATGATCCAGTCCCTGGTCGATCAGGACAAAGCCTACGAATCTCAGGGCGATGTTTTCTACTCGATCAAATCGTTCAAGGACTACGGTTGTCTTTCCGGAAAAAACATCGATGACTTGCAATCGGGAGCCCGTGTCGAGGTCAACGAAACCAAACGCGATCCCATGGACTTTGCCTTATGGAAAAAGAGCAAGCCCGGTGAACCGTCGTGGGACAGCCCATGGGGACCAGGCCGACCGGGCTGGCATATTGAGTGCTCAGCCATGAGCAAAAAATACCTCGGCGACACTTTCGATATCCACGGCGGCGGCAAGGACCTGGTCTTTCCGCACCACGAAAACGAAATCGCGCAGTCCTGCGGATGCACCGGCAAACAACCGGTGCGCTACTGGGTGCATAACGGATTCGTCAACATCGACAAGGAAAAGATGTCGAAATCTCTCGGTAACTTTTTCACCATGCGGGAAGTCTATAAAAAATATCACCCGGAAGTTTTGCGCCTGTTTCTCATCAGCAGTCATTACCGCAGTCCGATCGACTTTTCAGAAAAAAATCTGGAAGACGCCACCAAAGTGCTTTCCCGGTTTTATGAAGGACTGGCAGGCGCACGCGAAAAAACCAAGAGCCTGGATTTAACAACCCTCTCCGACTTTTCAGAGAAGGTGGCACGCCACCCCTTGACGAAAAAGTTTGAAGCCGCCATGAACGATGACCTGAACACGGCGGTGGCAATGGCCCATATGAATGAGGAACTACGGAACCTCAACACAGCAGTCTCAGGCAAGGGCGAGCCTTCTCTGGAAGAACTTGCAATCGCAACAACAGCATGGGAAGCGGCGGGACAAATTCTTGGACTGTTTTTTCTCACTCCCGAAGAATTTGAAAAGGAGCTCTTCGAAATTAAAAATACTGACAAGAATCTGGATGTCGGCAAAATCGAGGAGTTGATCGCCGGTCGCAAATCAGCGCGCCAGTCTAAAAACTGGGCAGAAGCGGACCGATGCCGGGATGAACTGACCGCAATGGGAGTCCTCATCGAAGACACCCCAAACGGCACCGAGTGGAAATTGAAATGACCACGCTCTTTTCAGATGCGTACCTCAAATTCACCGACATTTACAACCAACTGGAAGTTCGCGAAGAAGACCACACCATCCGCGTGCCGGAAAAAGTCATACGCTGTATCTGGAACGACCAACTGTTTTGCACACCTTCTCTCAAGACCCGCGACGGCAAAAAACTGGAAATCATTTATCCCGGACACTGGAATTTCGGCAAGGGTCCAGACTTCACCAGCGCAAGCATCAAGGTAAACGGAAAAGTTTATGAAGGCGATGTCGAACTGCATGTCTACTCCGGCGATTGGAATGCGCACGGGCATTCCGGCAACCCGGACTTCGACAACGTTATCCTGCATGTCTATATGTGGCAGGGCCGGGGCAAAGAACCTCGAGGCAAACGACAAGACCTGCCCTTCCAGTTTGAAATCAAGGATTACCTGACCAAAGGAATTCTTGATCTCAACAATGAACTCGACTTTGAAAACTATCCGGTCCTGAACACCTGCAATATCGGACTGTGCCACCAACCGTTGGCAGAACTTTCAGAAGAAAAACTCACTCAACTTTTGAACGCCGCAGGTGAAGCGCGCGTATTCACAAAAATGGAGCGGTTCCACGATTCAATAATTATAGAGGGCTACGAGCAGACTTTTTACCGGGGTGTTGCCGAGGCAATGGGCTATCCCGAAAACAAACAACCGTTCCAGACATTGGCCGACACTCTGCCATTGTCTGAATTAAAAAATCTGGTGCCGGCAAAAACCAGCAGTGCGGAAAAAATTCTGCACACCCAGGCCCTGCTCTTTGGTATTTCCGGCCTGATGAATGACGAAAATAAAGCCGGCTTTCGCAAACTACTGCCGATATGGAAGGCTTACCGGGATCGGGTTCCGGGTTCCCCTTTGACAAAAAAGGATTGGAGCTTTCGCGCCATTCGTCCGGCCAATTATCCCTACAGACGAATTGCGGCTTTGGCGCATTTGATCGTACGTCACGAAAAATCTGGAATGTTTGCCGACTTCATAGCCAGCTATCAAAAGATTCTCACGTCTACCGGCGGGAAAATTCCGGATAAAAAAACTCTCACTTCTTTCAACGATTTCTTTTGTGTAGCCGCCGATGACTACTGGGCAAACCATTGCACTCCAGATGGGAAGACCCTTCCTGAATCTCAGCAACTTGTCGGCTCAGCGCGATCGCGGGAAATCATCATCAACATCGGTCTGCCCATCGGTCTTATCTTCGCACGGGCGGGAAAGTTCAAAGAGCTGGAAACGGGACTCAACGCCCTCTTCCAATCCGGTAAAAGTGCCAGCGACAACAAAATGCTTCGTTTCATGAAACACTATATTTTTGGCAACCAGAAGGAAATGCTCCAGGTACTGCGCTCCGAAAAGCAAATTCAGGGGCTGATGCAGGTTTATCAGGATTTTTGCACCCAGAACCAGAATAATTGCCTGCAATGCCCGTTTCCCCAAGTAGTAAAGAAGTATTTTTCCTGAAAAACGCCAAAAAAAGCATCAATCTCATTGCACAATCCCGCAATTTCCTCTAAAATTCACATCCCCCTTGATTGTATTGAACTTTCGGGATACAGTGGTTGTTTCCCCACCCAGTAATAAGGAATTACGGCTTTAAATGGATCATTTAGACGAACTGGAAAATCAAAGCATTTTCATCCTGCGTGAAGCATACAAAAACTTCAAAAACCTGGCGATGCTGTGGTCGATTGGAAAGGATTCCACCATTCTGGTCTGGCTGGCGCGTAAGGCATTTTTTGGACATTGCCCCATTCCCCTGGTTCACATCGACACCACCTACAAGATTCCCGCTATGATTGAATATCGGGATCGGGTCGCCAAAGAATGGGGACTGAACCTGGTGGTTGGCAAAAACCAGAAAGCTCTGGATGAGGGAATGAATCATGAGAAAGGACGCTTGGTTTGCTGTGAAGCATTAAAAACCCAGGGCCTGCAATGCATCATGCAAGACCACGGTTACACCGGACTGATTCTGGGTATCCGCCGAGATGAAGAAGGCACCCGTGCCAAGGAACGCTATTTCTCACCACGGGACAAAAATTTCGAATGGAACTTCAAGGACCAGCCACCCGAGTTATGGGACCAGTATAAAACCAGTTTTTCCGAAGACACTCACATCCGCATTCACCCTATCCTGCACTGGACGGAACTGAATGTCTGGGAATATATATTGAGGGAGAACATCCCCATCATTGATCTCTATTTCGCCACTCCGGAAGGAAAACGTTACCGCTCACTCGGTTGCGCCCCCTGCACCGGCACCATTGATTCCAAGGCCACGACAGTGGAAGAGATCGTTGACGAACTTAAAAACAACACCACCACATCAGAGCGCTCCGGTCGGGCACAGGATCAGGAAAACACCTATGCCATGCAAAAACTTCGCGCCCGGGGATATATGTAAATGGGTGATAACGGTAGCGCACCAGATCTTTCCAGTCGCCTTTTGCGGCTGGTCATCGTCGGTCATGTGGATCATGGAAAATCCACACTGGTCGGACGTCTCCTCTCCGACACTGGAAGTTTGCCCGATGGCAAGCTCGATTTTGTCCGCGATATCTGCAAGCAACAGGGCAAGGAATTCGAATTCGCCTTTTTGCTCGATGCGCTGGAGGAAGAGCAGGAGCAGGGAATCACCATCGATACTTCCCAGATTTTCTTTAGCACCACACAACGCAAATACGTCATCATCGATGCGCCAGGTCATAAAGAGTTCCTGAAAAATATGGTAACAGGTGCCGCCGATGCTGAGGCCGCCCTCCTTCTGATTGACGCCAACGAAGGAGTTCAGGAACAATCCCGCCGACACGGCTACATTTTAAAACTGCTGGGACTCACCCAGGTCGCGGTCGTGATCAACAAGATGGACTTGGTCGGTTATGACGAGAAGGTTTATAACAATATCAAATCAGAGTACACCGCCTTCCTGAATTCGCTGGGAGTGGAAGCAAGAGAGTTTATTCCTGTTTCCGCCAAACTCGGAGTAAACATTGCCGCATCAAAAGATGAGATGTCCTGGTACAAAGGACCCACTGTCTTGGACATGGTCGACCAGTTCGAGAAAAAACCGCCGCCGGATCATCTGCCCTTCAGGTTTCCGGTTCAGGATGTTTATAAGTTTGACGAACGGCGCATCATTGCCGGGCGGATTGAGTCGGGCAAGTTAAAGACCGGGGACCGGGTGATTTTCTCCCCTTCCAACAAACAGGCAGTGGTCAATTCCATTGAGGCCTGGAGCGTGCCGGAGCAACCCAGTTCCGCCACGTCGTCAGAATCTATCGGCTTCACTCTCGATGAACAGATATTTGTGGAACGCGGAGATGTGTGCACCCTCATGGACCAGTTACCCATCGTCTCCACCACTTTTGATGCCAATGTTTTCTGGATGGGCAAACGCAACCTGGAAAAAGGCCGGAAGTTCACTCTCAAATTAAACACGCAGGAGGTGGAGTGCGAAGTGCTTGAGTTTAAAAAAGCCATCGATGCCTCTACCCTGGAGACCCTGACCGATCAGAATTATATCGCCAAGAACGACGTTGCTGAATTAACTTTGAAAACCCGGAATCCGGTAGCCTTTGATCTGTTCGGGTCCGTTGCCACCACCGGACGGTTCGTGCTGGTTGATGGATACGATGTCTGCGGCGGCGGCATCATCACCACCTACACCCCAACGACCAAGACCGACAAACTCAGAGACGAAGTCCGCACCCGGGATTTCAACTGGGTCAAAAGCGAAATCAAACCTGAGGAAAGAGCTTACCGCAATGGACACAGAGCGGCATTGCTCCTCATTACCGGTGACCCAGGGGTCGGCAAAGGTCCGCTGGCCAGAACCCTGGAACACAGCCTGTTCCAGAATAATTTCCAAAGTTATTTGCTCGACCGGAGAAATGTCAACCTCGGTGTCGGAGCCGATCTGGATGACCCGAAAAGCACTGGTGAAAGTGAGTCCGCCCGGAGGTTGGGAGAAGTATCAAAACTTTTTCTTGATGCCGGTCACGTGGTGATCTCTACCTCCAACGCTTTTCATCGGGATGATCAGGCCGACCTCAGGCTGTTGGCTAATCCCTACCCGGTGGTAGAAATACAAATCAGCTCACAATCCTCCGGAGATCCCGATCTGGTTCTCTCTGAGGAGGAAGCGCAGGACGCAGATAAGGCCTCGCATAAAATTCAGGACTTTCTCAAAGAAAAGAAAATTCTGATGGGCCATAACTACTCAATCTAACCCACTAACGTGGGAGGCACTACTAGCCGTAGGGGGGGTTGGTTTTATACTCCCTCTTTATTAAAGAGGGCTGGGGTGATTGACCACCAGTTGTTTGACTGAGTGATTTACATCACTCCGCTTTTCAATTGACATTAACCCGGATATCGGGCATTAATAGCCCTCTTACAAAGCTGGAAAACCCGAGTTGGAGCTTAGATTAAGCATGCCAAAGATCAAGGTCATCAACACAGAAACCAACGAAACCATTGATTTAAAAGCCGGTTATGGCGCCAACCTGAGAAAGGCCGCGCTCTATAACGAAGCCGAGGTTTATAAAGGACTCAACAAGTTTCTGAACTGTCGGGGACATGGCATGTGCGGCAAATGTGTGGTCGAAATTGAACCCATGGAAAACGTCAACCCGCGCACCTTCTTTGAAAAAGTCCACAAACTCGAAGATCATCAAAAACTCGGATGTCGCGTAAAAGTCTACGGCGACATCACCGTCAAAGTCGCCATCGCCGACTAACGATATTTCCCTTCCCCAGCATTTTATTTGTCAGTAAGTTTTTTTATACCCTGAGAACAATCAGTAGCGGCAGAAGTGTCAGCCCTATTGCGCCGATGAAGGCGTGGATCAGTACGTCCCAGCGTTTGCTGTAGGGGACGATTGTGATAAAGTACAGGCAGATCAAATAATCCAACGGGCTGTTCTCATCGTGGGTCTGGTTCATCAGCAGGTAATAACCCAGACAAAACACAATGGTATAAAACAGGAGCCGATGGATTTTCAGGCTTTGCGCCGTCTTCTTTCTGAATGCCATGAACAATCCCAGAAAGATATTGATGATATAAAATCCGATCGCGGCCGCCACCCAGACCAGCGATGGGGAAGATGTGATTTTCGGAATGAGCGTGGCATCCATAAAGCGTCTAATCTCAAGAAAATGAATGGCATATTAACATGGGCTTAAATTTGAAAAGTCGAAAAGTGCTCATAACCGGAGCCGGGGACGGTATTGGCAGGGCTCTGGCCCTGGCATTTGCCAAAGAAGGTGCTCAGGTCGCCGTCTGCGCCCGAAGCCAGGATCGTTTGGACTCCTTGGCCGACGAAATTGAGGGTGCCGGGCATCTCTTCGTTTCTGCTGACCTCGGCAAAGCAGAGGGAGTTGAGACTTTCCACAAAAACGTGACGCAACAACTGGGGCAGGTTGACGTGCTGATCAATAATGTCGGGGCGATTTTAAAACTGGCAAACTTTTTTGAACTGACCGATCAGGACTGGGAAGATTCGTTTCAAATCAATCTGATGTCTGCTGTCCGGCTGACCCGGTTATGCATTCCCTCGCTAAAGCAATCCACTTGTTCACGGATCATTAATATTTCATCCATTGCGGCGGGAAATCCGCAGGAAGTTTTCCCACACTACAGTGCCATGAAGGCCGGACTTTCCAATTTCACCGTTTCTCTGGCCCAGACCCTTGCGGCGGATAAAATTCTGGTCAACTCCATTTCTCCAGGCCCTGTGTGGAGCAAGTCCTGGGAAGACGAAGCGCAAAAAAGTTCTTCCCCTGAGCAGACAAAGAAAGAAATCATGCAACAAACCGGGGAAACCATCCCTCTAAAAAGAATGGGCATGCCGGAAGACTTAACCGGACTGGCCCTGTTCCTGGCTTCCGAGCAATCCGCCTGGATCACGGGCACAAACTTTACTGTAGATGGCGGTTTAACCGGGAACCCTTTTTAATAAGAGGCGCGGAATTATGACAGCTGACAAATATATATTTTTTCCAGCCAGGGCCATTGTTTGTGGTGCCCTTTCCCTGATCATACTTTCCGGGTGCTCGGTTTCGCAATCCGCGAAACAAGCTAATAAAGTCCTGGTCAGTCAGGAAGCTCCTATTTTCGACAAACGATTTGAGTCCGTCTCGCTAAAAGATATTAATCTGGAAACCTTCTGGGTTCATAGCGAGTCATCGGATGACCGCGAACCGGTTCCGTTGGACAACCACACCTTTTCCCGTATCACCCAGGATGTGAAACAGGCAGTGGTTAATATTTACACCCTTCGGGTCGAGGAGCGAGATGTCAAATTCGGAATCGCACCTAATGATCTCCTGCCCATAAGAATTCCTCTTGTTTCCAGCATTCTCGATATCGTTCCTTTTCAGGTTCCTATTCCTTTCAAGTCGGAAGGATTCAGCCTGGGTTCGGGTTTTCTGATCAACAAGGAGGGCTACATTCTCACCAACGCGCACGTGATTTCCAACGCCGTTAATATTCGTGTTGTGCTGGCTGAAGGGAAAAAAGAATACCCCGCGAAAATCATTGGGATAGACCGGCTGACCGATACCGCCCTGATTAAAATTGAGCCGGACTTCATTCCCACAGTCCTACCCTTCGGCGATTCGGACGAACTGCAAATGGGAGAGGTGGTGCTGGCGATGGGAAACCCACTGGGATTCCAGCATTCCGTAACGTCTGGCCTGATCAGCGCCAAGGAGCGGGAAGCTCCCCACGCTGGAGATCGCTATACAAATTTTCTGCAAACCGACTCGGCCATCAACCCCGGTAGTAGCGGGGGACCCCTCGTCAATCTTCATGGCGAAGTGGTGGGAATCAATACAGCTATTATTGAAAAGGCACAATTGATCGGGTTCGCCGTTCCCATCAATACCGTAAAAGATGTTATGGGCATGCTGATCACCGGCAAAACGGAAAGAGGATGGTTCGGAGCCCACGCGTCACCCATCACTATCGAGGAAGCCCTGGAACTAAACTACCCGGAATCTGCGGGAATGATTATCAAAGGCGTGGAAAAAGACAGTCCCGCCGAACAGTCCGGTCTGAAAACGAATGACATCATCACCGGATTTGAAAAAAAGCCGCTCACCAACATGGCCATCTTACGGCGCAAACTGCTGGCTTTCAGCCCGGGGCAGGAAATTCATTTAACCATCTTCAGGGATGGGGAAACCTTCGAGATCACCAGCACTCTGATCCGAAAAAAAACCGGAGAAGAAAACCAGGCCGAACCGATCTCCTGAAATTTCGCTCGACTTGCGTTTTAGGGAAAGTCGCAGTATTCTCCCATCTTATTAAAGAAACCCACTTACAAAACAAATCGTATTTCCTATGACATCTAACATCAATCCCCAAATTTTTCGCGAATATGACATACGCGGTGTGGTCGGCAAAGACCTCACTCCTGAAACCGTTCAGCAGATCGGTCAGGCCATCGGCACTTATTTGAAACGCCAGGGAGGAAAATCGCTGGTAATGGGATGGGATGTTCGCGCCAGTTCGGTGGACTTCCGCGATATCTTATCCAAAGCCCTGACCTCTACCGGATGCGATGTTGTGGATATTGGAAGGGTTCCCACACCCGTGTCCTACTTTGCCCTGCATCACCTTAAAGCCGATGGCGGCGTGATGATAACCGGTAGCCACAATCCACCGGAGTTCAATGGCTTCAAAATCAGCCAGGGCAAACACAGTCTGTATGGTAAAAAAATTCAGGAGTTGAAAAGCCTGATCGATGCCAAAGATTTTGAAACTGGATCGGGAAAAATCGAGCAGACAAATATTCTGGAGCCTTATATGGAACATATATGCTCTATCCTGAATATTTCCAGAAAAGTGAAAGTTGTAGTAGATGGGGGTAACGGGTGCTTCGGTATTATAGGCCCACAACTCCTGCGAAAACTCGGACTGGACCCTATAGAAATTTTTTGTGAACCAGATGGAACCTTTCCCAACCACCATCCTGATCCTACCGTGGAAGAAAACCTGGTAGGATTGATCGCAAAGGTCCGCGCCGAAAACGCGGAGTTGGGTATCGGGTTTGACGGGGACGCCGACCGCATTGGCATCGTGGATAACAACGGTAATATCTTATGGGGAGACCAGTTGTTGACTATTTTCGCTCGGGACATCCTTACGAGAAATCCCGGTGCCACCATTGTGGGCGAAGTCAAGTGTTCGCAAAACCTGTTTCAGGATATCGAAAAACATGGCGGGGTTCCGGTCATGGCACCGGCAGGCCACTCCCTGATCAAAAACAAAATGAAAGAGACCAGCGCACTCCTCGGTGGGGAAATGAGCGGCCATGTCTGTTTTGCCGACAATTATTTCGGGTTCGATGACGCGATATTTGCCGCAGGCCGGATATTGCAGATTGTGGCGCAGTCCAGCCAGAAAGTTTCTGAAATGCTCGCCGACCTCCCCAAAACAGCTTCCACGCCGGAGATTCGTATCGACTGCCCCGATGACAGGAAGTTTGAAATCGTGCGTGAGCTGACAGAGTTTTTCAGGAGTCAGTACAAAGTCATCGACATTGATGGTGTGCGGATCAACTTTGACGATGGCTGGGCATTGATCCGTGCCTCCAACACCCAGCCGGTACTGGTGCTGAGGTTCGAGGCCGAAACCCAGACCCGTCTCAAAGAACTGGTCAGCATCATAAAAAAACAAATGGATCAATACCAACCTGTCGTCCAGTTTAATTACCAGGCATGATTAAAAAATATCTTCACACCCGCTTTCGCGTTTCCGAAATGGAGCAGTCCATCCGGTTTTACAGGGATGTCCTGGGCATGGAAGTCCTGGAACAAAAAACCTCGCCGCGTGGTTCCAAACTGGTGTTCCTCCGCTTTCCCGGTACTGAGTGCGAACTGGAGTTGTGCTCGTTTCCCGATTCGGGAAAAGTTGAAGTTCCTGAAGACCTGGTGCACCTGGCTTTTGAAGTCGAAAACCTGGACAACTGCATCTTCAAGCTGAAACACAGCAGAATCCCCATCACGGAAGGACCGATCGAAACCTCTAACGGAACCCGTTTCGTTTTCACTGAAGATCCGGACAAATACGAAATCGAATTAATGCAGTGCCCACGCTAGCCCGGTAGATCGCCCCCTTGCATACAAGTCAGCCAACCCTCCCCAGACCCCTCCCTATGAAGGGAGGGGATATAAAAGTATTGCGCTTGAGCATTCAGTCCGCTTTGCGGGCAATGCAGTGCTGGCCCCACGCCTAGTGGATTATCAAGCCTGCGTAACCTACGACTCTTTCCATATCTCCGCTCACTTCTCCCGAAGTCATATACTTGACCAACTCGGCTTCTTTGGCACCCAAACTTTCACAGCAGTGCAACATAACGGTTACCGGATTGACCCCGCACATCGTGATATTTTCTGATCGTACCGTTTCCCACAACCCGGCTGGATCCCGGTTTTGCATGCAGGCGATGGCCTTTCGGTCCTTGCCACTGGCCGCAGTATGCGATTCGTAATGCGTCATATCCGAGCTGGCAACCAGTAAAACCGACCGCCCCAGCCGAGTGACCGCCCGCACAATTCCTTCACTGAGTGCTTTGCAAGTTGAGGCTTTCAGTTTCATGAGGCAAATAGGAACAATTTGAAATTCTTTTTTAAAATATTGCAGAAACGGCAACTGGGTCTCCAGGGAATGCTCGAACTGATGCGCCAAAGAGTCCTGTTTCGCCATGACCGTTTCTTCGCATAGCGCGTTTGCCAGTTCCTGGTCGATAGCAATATCACCCATCGGCATGGACCAGACTCCCTCCGTCATAACCGCAACCGCCTCACCCCGGCCAGTGTGATTGGGACCGATTAAAATAACCGTGTTCGGAATTTCTATTCTCGAATACACCGCTCCCGCCACATCCCCGGAGTACATGAACCCGGCATGAGGGGCAACGATGCCAAGAGCCGGACTCTTTTTCGCGCTACGCTCCACGTGGGATTCCACATCCCGAACCAGAGCCTCACGCTGGGCAGGATAAAACTTCCCGGCCACCGCTGGCTGGCGTGTTTCCCGGCTCTCTTTATCCGCATCAAAAAGCATCATCGCCGAATCTCTCCGGTCATGGGCACAAACACCACGGCGGTGATATATTGTTCTTTTAGTTTCCCGTTTTCCTGTTTGGTCAGTACTATCAGGTCTTGCGAGCCTCCGGTTTTCCCCAGGGGAAGCACCATCCTGCCGCCGACTTTCAACTGGTCAACCAGAAGTTGAGGAATTGTAGGTGCCGCCGCTGTGATGAGAATCGCATCGAAAGGCGATTTCTCCTGCCACCCTCGATAACCATCACCGTGTCGAACCGTTACGTTTTTATAACCCAGCTTTTTCAGCTTACTGTCTGCCGTGCGGGCAAGGGACTCGACGATCTCAATCGTATAGACCTCTTTGACGATTTCCGCCAGCACCGCCGCCTGATAGGCCGACCCCGTACCGATCTCCAAAACGCGGTCATCGGCATTCAACATCGCGCTCTGGGTCATCAGAGCAACGATATAAGGTTGCGAAATCGTCTGGCTTTCTTTTATGGGAAGGGCGAAATCGGAATAAGCCCGGCTTAGAAAACCGGGCTCCACGAACAGGTGGCGGGGTACTTTGAGCAGGGCCTGCAAAACAGCATTATCCTGAATGCCGCGGCCCTTGATCTGGTCTTCGACCATCTCTTTGCGGGCAGAATCAAAATCTACAGAAAGGACAGCCTTAGGCATAAAGAATGTCGAACAGAAGACGGTAACCAGATAAGGGAAAAATGTCTTAAAAAATGAGCCCGTTTTTCTTGAGCCATTCCTGGGTATCGAACTTTTTGTTGGCAAATTCCTGGTAGTCGATTTCTTTTTTAGAAAGTTCCTGTCCATCGATGAACTGCGGCTTGGGTGCAGGCTTTTTACTTTTACGCTTCTTGGGCGCAGGCCGCTCCTCTGTTGTTTCCTCTTCAACTTCCAGTTCGAGTGAATCGGTCAACACTTCCATCTTAAGGACCAATACCATAAAACTTTTGGGGCAGATATGGTCGTCTTTCTGAATTTCAGCCACGATCTTTTTAACTTTGGGTGAAGTCATGACCGCTTCGGTGACCGCCTTGGATAACTTTTCAAAAATGCGCTCGGACCCATCGAAATCACTCACAAAATCCCCCTTTCAATTTCCTGATAAAAATAGCTCACTCAAACGGATAACCTCAGTTACCCACATCTTAATCTAACCTTAAACCTCTCGCCCCACCTTGTCAACTGCTAGCCGCAGGGGCAACTGGCAAGGGCCCATCAAGCCGAGACAACTCTTTGCTCGCCAGATAAAGTTATAGCTCATTGAGTCCAGCGTCACGCTGGCCCGCTCCCGTGGGAAGGAATTGGGCAGGGCCAACCCTCCCCCCGCCCCTCCCTATGAAGGGAGGGGATATAAAAGTATTGCGCTTGATGGTATTGCTCACTTTATGGGCAATGCAGTACCGGCTCCACGCCTAGTGGCTAGTGGTTAGTACAGGGGCACGGAGGAGTCGATTTTCTCCGACCACTCGTTGATGCCCCCGCGCATGGACTTCAGGTTACTGAACCCCATTTCCTCCAATACTTTCAATGCTTTCATCGAACGCACTCCGGCCTTGCAGTGAAGCACAATCTCTTCATCTGGACTCAGGCCGTTTAATTTTTCCGGGTCTTTGGCCTCAATATCGCCCAGCGGAATCAGAGTCGCCTGTGCAATTTTGCAGATTTCATATTCGGACGGTTCGCGCACATCAATCAACTTGAATCCGTGCCCGCTATCCAGCATTTGTTTGACCTGCTCCACAGCTATTTCCATTTCCGCATCGTTGGCCGACTCTTCAACAGGCCTGATGCCACAGAACTCCTCATAGTCGATCAATTCCGTAATCGTCGGGTTATCACCGCAGATGGGGCAAGCCTTATCCTTGCGCAATTTCATTTCCCTGAATTTCATCGCTAAGGCGTCGAACAGCAGAAGCCTTCCCACCAGCGATTCGCCTTTACCCAATATCAGCTTGACCACCTCGTTGGCCTGAATCAGTCCGACAATGCCAGGAAGAATTCCGATCACGCCGCCCTCGGCGCAACTGGGCACCAAACCTGGTGGCGGTGGTTCCGGATACAAACATCGGTAGCACGGCCCCACCCGGGAATCGAACACCGAAGCCTGGCCTTCAAAACGCAGAATGCATCCATATATATAAGGTTTCTTCAACAACACACAGGCATCGCTAGCCAGATAACGGGTGGGGAAATTGTCCGTGCCATCGACGATGATGTCGTAGTCGGCAAAAATCTCCATCACGTTTTCTGAGGATAAACGCGTGTTGTAAGTGGTGACATTAATGCTGGAATTCAGGTCGGCAATACGAGCTTTCGCCGAATCCACTTTCAACTTTCCAACTGTCGATTCTCCATGCGCCACCTGCCTTTGCAAGTTGCTGAGATCGACCACGTCAAAATCGATCAGGCCCAGGTTTCCCACCCCAGCCGCCGCGAGATAAAGGGCCAATGGCGAGCCCAGTCCTCCAGTACCAATCAAAAGCACCTTGGAGTCACAAATTTTTTCCTGTCCTTCAACCCCCACCTCCGGCAACAGCAAGTGCCGACTGTAACGGTTGATTTGATCCTGTGTCAAAGCCATAACAAACAATCCTTTAAAAAACGATCACTATTCCTTAATATTGATTAGATTCAATTCTACCAGAAAAGATTCCAATGGCAATAAGGCTAGGGAACACTGGCTCCACGCCTAGTGGGCCCGGTACGCCTGTTCAAATCCGGCGATGGAGCCTTCGATGACCGAGTCGGGAAAACAAAAGGAAATGCGGAAATATCCTGGCAGGCCGAACCCCCTGCCCGGCACCACCAGCACCCTTTTTTCGGCCAGCTTTTTGACAAACTCCACCTCATCTTCCAGCGGAGATTTCGGGAAAAAATAAAACGCTCCCTGAGGTTTCACCACCTCATAGCCGATCCGTGTCAGTTCCTTATATAAATAATCACGTTTGCGTTGATACTGTTCCACATCCACCGTCACGCTCTGCACCTGTTTCACCACACGCTGGATAAGTGCCGGGGCGTTGACGAATCCCAACACACGGTTGCAGAAGATCAGCCCCGCCATGATCGGTCCGGCAGACTCGCATTGCGGGTGCACCGCAACAAAACCAATTCGTTCACCAGGAAGCGCAATATCCTTCGAGTGCGAGGTGATATAAATACTGTTGTCGTAAAACTCCATGATGTTTGGTGCTTCCACCCCATCAAAGGTGATTTTTTTATAAGGGTCGTCCGAAATTAAATAAACGGCTTTGCCGAGCTGGTCAGAATGCGCTTTTAATATGTCGGCCAACCCCTGCAATTCCTTACGCGAATAAACCACTCCGGTCGGGTTGTTCGGGGAGTTGATGATGACGGCCTTGGTTTTTTCGTTGAGCGCATTTTTCAAAGCTGTAAAATCGAGCCGAAAATCATCGCCTGTCGGCACAGGAACCGCCTTGCCGCCATGGTTGTCCGCATAAAACAGGTATTCCACAAAATACGGCGTGAAGATAATGACCTCATCGCCCGGATCAAGCAGGGTTTTTAAAGTGATGTTGAGTCCACCTGCCGCACCGCATACCATGACCACATCGTTGGCCGAAAGTTCTACCTTGCACTCCGCCGACAAGGACTCGGCAATAACAGCACGCACATCGGCGAACCCGGCATTAGGCATATAACGGTGCAAGCCCGGTGACTCATCCCGTGCGCTTTCTACCAATGCTTTGCGGACCTCTTCGGGCGGCTCCATCACCGGGTTGCCCAAAGACAGGTCGAACACGTTTTCTTCACCAAACTCCTGTTTGAGCCGGATACCCTCTTCAAACATTTTACGAATCCAGGAAGACTTCTCCATGAATCCACTGACCTTTTCCGATATCGCCATGCTAAAACTCCACTATAAAAAATCTCTTTGAAACACAGATTACGCGAATAAATATTGAGATGAAACCATTTTTCTAATATCCTTTTTCTTTATGGCCAATCCAATCATTCAATTCATTGATATTCACAAGTCCTACCAGAACGGAGCCCAGCCGGTGACCGCACTGGAGGCAGTGAACCTGAGCCTCCATGCCGGAGACTTCGCTACCGTCATAGGCCCTAGTGGAGGAGGAAAAACCACTTTACTCAACCTGCTGGCAGGACTCGACCTGCCTGACCGTGGCCAGATTATTCTCAACGGGCGCAAGGTGTCCGACCTTTCCGACCACGATCTGACCCTGCTACGCCGAAAAGAGATCGGTATCGTATTTCAGTTTTTCAACCTCATGCCCACCCTGACGGTGATGGAAAACGTAGAACTTCCGCTTCTATTGGCGCATTCATCCAAAACCGACGGGCAACGCATTGAAACCCTGCTCAACTATGTCGGACTCTGGCACCGGGCCGACTCTTTTCCCGCAGAGCTTTCAGGTGGAGAGATGCAAAGAATCGCCATCGCCCGTGCCCTGGTGCACCAGCCTGACATCCTCCTTGCCGATGAGCCCACCGGCAACCTCGACTCGGAAAACGGAATGAAAATCCTCGATCTCATGAAGCAGGCCTCGGTCGACTTTCAAACCACGGTGATCCTGGTCACCCACAATCCACAGGTCGCGAAAATCGGCAACCGCCATTTCGAAATCCGCGATGGCAAACTGACCGACAAAACACCGTGAGCTTCCTGTTTTATTTTAAAGACCTGTTCACCGCGCTCATCCTGCGTCCTTTATTGCGCGACCCGTTTCGCACCGCCATCACCATCTTTGGCGTGGCGGTGGGGGTTGCCGTGTTTCTCAGCATCCGCCTGGCCAACCAGCAAACGATGATGTCGTTCACCGAAAGCGTGGACCTGGTTTTAGGCAGAGCCCATGCCGTAGTCCGTGTAGAGGGAATGGATTTCGATGAATCGGTTTTAGAAAAACTTCAAACTCTCAGGCAAGAGATCAAGGCCTACCCGGTGATCGAAGGGTATGGCGTCGAATCCACCAGCGGGGAAGTGGTGGAAATTATCGGCACCGATATTTTGCAGGACAGCGGCATCCGCGACTTCACCATCAAAACCGTTGAAAAAGACCTGAAAGGTTTATTGCCACTCATATTGGATTCATCGGGAATCATCCTTCCCGAAAAGTTCGTGCCCGGCACAAACTTTGGCCCCGGCGATACCGTCCGGTTCCTGATCAATGGAAAAGAAAAAACTCTCAACGTCAACGCGGTACTGGGCAACGAAGGAATCGCCAAAGCCCTTAACGGCAATTTTGCCCTGATGGATATCGCGGCGGCACAAAACGTATTTGAAAAGATAGGCCGACTGGACCGCATCGACATCCAGTTTCTCAATGCTACCGACTTCGAACCCATGCGAGAAAAAATCGCCGCCCTGCTTCCGGAGCATATGAAAGTGGAGCGTCCGCAACGCAAGAACCGTCAAGTCGAGAAAATGTTGCAAGCGTTTCAATATAACCTCACCGCCTTGAGTTTCGTGGCCCTGCTGGTAGCCCTTTACCTGATCTATAACATGATCGCCCTTTCGGTGGTGCGCCGCAGAGTGGAAATCGGTACCCTGCGCGCTCTGGGTGCCACCCCTACCCTGATCGCCCTGATCTTTTTTCTCGAAGCCGGAGTCATTGGCGCCATCGGCTCTTTGCTGGGAATCGGAATGGGATATTTTTTCGCCCAGTTTTCTCTCGATGCCGTTTCCCTCACCGTCAACAACCTTTACGCACCCAGCTATGTCACCCAGGTAGATTTCCAATGGAATCAAATGGGACCCTATTTTATTCTAGGTGTGGTGCTCTCTTTTATATCGGCTCTCATTCCGGCCTGGGACGCGGCCACCACACCACCCACCTCTGTCATGCGGCGTGGCAGTTATGACCTGAAACTGTTTCGCGGAAGTCGTGGACTGAACGGAACCGCCCTGGCAGTAGTTCTGCTTGCCGCACTCTGCTCGCAACTGCCACCAATCAATCACTTTCCTTATTTCGGATTCTTTTCGGTATTTTTAATCATACTCGGCGTTTCTTTATTGTCCCCGGCGGTGTTGCTGTGGACCCGCGACCGCTTTCACTTTTTTTTCAAAAATCGATTTGGCGGAGAAGGCCTGCTGGCCTGCATGAACCTGTCGCAAAATGTGGGGCGCAATGCTCTTGCCATCTCGTCGCTGGCTATCGCGTTCATGATGGTCATCAGCATGTTGATCATGGTTCACAGCTTCCGGCAAACCGTGATCATCTGGATCGACCAGACACTGCGAGCCGACTTGTTTGTGCGCGTTGCCGGTGGACGGGATATCGACTACCAGCACACTTTGCCGGCAGAACTGGTGGATCGACTGAAATCCCTGAAAGGCATTGCCGCAGTCGATCAGTTCCGCGCCCTCGACATCACTTACAACGATCTCCCGGTAGTGCTTGCTACCGGTGACTTTTCCGTGCTCTCAAAATATGGCAATCTGGTAATCAAATCCGGCCCACCTGCCCAGGAGCTCGATCGCATAATGGTCAATCAAAACCGAGCTCTGGTTTCGGAAGCGTTTTCCCTCAAGCACAAAGTGAATGTGGGAGACACGCTGAAATTGCAGACTCCCAGCGGCCCGGCGCAAATGGAAGTCGGTGCCATCTATTTCGATTATTCCCGCGAACGCGGTTACATCATTCTCGACCGCACCACGTTTTTAAATTATTACCAGACACCCGAGATCAACAGCTTTGTCATTTACCTTGACGATAAAACCCGGCGGGAATCTATAAGAAAGGAAGTTCTTAACACTTTGAAAGACTATCGGCTCATCATCCGTTCCAATACCGAATTGAAACATCAGGTTCTCGAAGTATTCGATAAAACTTTTGCCATCACCTACTCGCTGGAAATTATTGCCATGCTGGTAGCCGTATTGGGATTGTTCAACACCTTGGTTTCGTTGATTCTCGAACGCAAGCGGGAAATAGGAATTCTGCGATTCATCGGCGCTTTCACCGGCCAAATCAAACGTATGGTACTGATCGAAGCGGGAATACTGGGATTGATCGGCTCGGCAATGGGTTTTGTAGCGGGAGTGGTTGTTTCCTATATCCTGATCTTCGTGATCAACAAGCAGTCCTTCGGCTGGACCATTCAGGTTCATTTCCCCATCCTGTTCATTCTGTTGATGGTGATACTGTTCTGGGGGGTTTCCCTGCTGTCCGGACTTTATCCCGCCCGGCTGGCAGCAAAACTCAATCCCAAAGAAGCCGTACGTGTGGAGTGACCACTAGGCGCCGGGGGCAATGAGGCGGTCGGATGTCATTCTGAACGAAGTGAAAAATCTCTCTCCGCAAACCAGTCTAAACTCAAATCGTCCCATTTGGGGTTCGTGGATTCAATCAACGCAATTTTCTTTTTCCTTAGCCAACTTTTAATTTGTTTTTCCCTGGCAATGGCCTGTTTTACATCGGCAGTGTCTTCAAAATAGACCAGCTTGGACAGGTTATATCGTTTGGCAAAACCTGGAATCACTTTTTGTTTATGCTCATATAGCCTACGTTCAAGGTCATTGGTCATACCCGTGTAAAGAGGCTTGGAAGCATTTGTTAATATGTAAACAAAATATCGTTTTATAAATTTCAACATCACAAAAACAAAGATCCTTCGCTAACGCTCAGGATGACAACCCTAAGACTTATTCTGCATAACCTGCTATTTTTCTGCCAAACGAATATCTAAAAGTTTTATCTCCAGTTTATCTCTGCCGTTCCATGTGTTGAGGTTGAGTTCATAGGCAATATCAAAAAGGTCCGCGCCGGGGTCGACCGATTCAAGCACCTCGGCGAAACCAAAGCCCACACCTTCGATCCGGCCCTTGCCCTGCACAGCCCGAAAACGGACATGGTTCTTTTCCTTGCCGATAACTTTTACCTCCTGCAGTTTCACGCCCTGAGACAAGAAACTGGGAACCGGGTTTTCAGTTCCGAACGGCTCCAGCAAAGCCATCCGGCTGTAGAGGGAGCGGCCGATTTCTTCAAGACTCAATACAGCATCCACCCGCACTTCAGGAATCAGGTCCTCTTCAGTTAAATACCGATGTCCCACCTCATTCATGGCATTGCGGAACGCATCCACCTGATCCTCTTTGATGCTGAGTCCTGCCGCGTAAGCATGACCGCCAAACTGGATGAGATGCCCGGAACAATCGGTAAATGCTTTGTGCAGGTTGAATCGGGGGATACTACGTCCGGACCCTTTTCCCTCCCCTTCTTCCAACGCAATCAGCACGGTGGGTCGTTGGTATTTATCGACCAGCCTCGAAGCGGCAATGCCGATCACTCCCGGATGAAAAATTTCTGAGGCCAGCACAATCACCCGGTCCTTTTCCATATCGACGTGGTGATGGAAAAGCGATTCCGCTTCCGTCACGGTTTCTTCCTGAATTTCCTTGCGCTCTTTATTGATTTGTTCCAGTTCCCGTGCCAGAACTTTTGCTTCCTTCAAATCTGTGGATGTCAACAGATGCAGGCCATTATCGGCCTTGCCCAGCCTGCCAGCGGCGTTGAGCCTGGGACCCAGAGAAAAACCCACCGAACGGGCAGACACATCACCGACAATGCCAGAGGTTTCTTTCAAAGCGACCAGCCCGGGTTTGGCTGTGACCGACAACATTTTGAGTCCGTGCAGAGTCAGGATATGATTCTCTCCAGTTAATGGTGCTACATCGGCAATGGTACCCAGGGCGAACAAATCCAAATGACGTTTTAAATTAGGCAGGCGTTCTTTGGGCCAGCCCGCGGAATACAATCCGTTACGCACCGCTATGGCCAGCTTGAATGCCAGGCCCACTCCACTTAAAAACTTGTACGGGTAGTCACAATCCGAGCGATGCGGATTGAGAACAGCAATGGCCGGGGGCAATCCTTCCTCCCCTACCTGATGATGGTCCGTGACAATAACATCCAGACCAATTTCGTTTGCCAGAGCCACCTCCTTCACACCAGTGATGCCGCAATCAGCGGTGATCATCAGGCCTGCGCCGCGTTCACGGATTTTGCGGACCGCGTCCGAATTAAGCCCATAGCCTTCCGACCGGCGTTCGGGCAAATAAGCCTCGACCGCACAATTCAGGTCGCGGAAAAAATGCGTGAGAAAAGCGGCAGAGGTAACACCATCGACATCGTAGTCACAAAAAACAGTGATCGCCTCTTTTTGCTCCAACGCCTGAACCACCCTTTCCACCGCCTGACGCATATCTGTCATTAAAAACGGATCGTGCAGGTGGCTAAAATCCGCTTCCAGAAAATCCCGGGCAGACTCCAGCGAAGTCACCCCACGATTCACAAGAAGCACCGCCACCACAGTGGGAAGGTTGAGTCCCTGCTCCAACTGGGATACCGTTTCCGCAGGCGGTTCTGCCAGGTACCATTTTTTATTTGATAAAGAAAGCATGAGACAAATGCCCTAACGATTAACGTATTGGGAAACTCCCCTGAAAGTTCGACGATGAATCGGACAGGGACCGTGTTCGGCAATCAAATCCCGATGCAACTTGGTGCCGTACCCTTTATGGCGAGCAAACTCGTACTGCGGATACAGGTGATGATAGTCTTCCATAATATGGTCCCGAGTCACTTTGGCCAGAACCGAAGCGGCGGCAATGGACAAGCTTTTGGAATCCCCTTTCACAATCGCCCACTGCTCAATGGACGATTTTATTTTCTGGTTGCCATCAATGAGAAGAAGATCGGGAGCGGACTGCGACTTTTCCACCGCCTGTTGCATGGCCAATAGTGCCGCCTGGAGAATATTGATTTCGTCAATCACTTCAGGGTTGACCACGGCCACGCCATAAGCAATCGCTTTTTCTTTAATTTGCGGGAACAACTGCTCGCGTTTTGCGGGCGAAAGTTTTTTAGAATCGTCCAGACTCTGAATCATCGCATCGGCAGGCAAAACCACAGCGGCGGCAACCACGGGTCCCGCCAGGGGACCACGCCCGGCTTCATCTACCCCGGCAACGCACAGGTAACCCTGGTCACGAGCTTTGATTTCAAAATCCCACAAATTCCGTTCCATCGGCAAAGCATAAAACATTCCCTGCCAAGGGGCTATTGAAAACTGCACCTTGGCAGCAGTTCGTTGAGCCGGGAAAAACCATTTCTAGCAGATAAAGCTATTGCCAGTTGGCCCCGCGCCTAGCGGTTGAAAATAGTAATCAAGCCTTCTATAATTAAGGTATGCATAAATCAGTAAAAGTTATTCTTATTGTGTTTCTTTTGACCGCCTGTGCCACCACACCGATTTCAGACCGACAAGCTCTGATTCTCATTCCCCAGCAACAGGAAATTCTGTTTGGCAAACAAGCCTACAAAAAGGCCCTTAAAGACCAAAAGGATTCGGAAAACGCCCATTTGAATCAGGTACTGAGGCGTGTGGGTCAGCGAATCGCCGAGGTGAGTGCCATGCCCAAACTGGACTGGGAGTTCAGGCTGATTGAGTCGGAAGATAAAAATGCTTTTGCCCTGCCAGGCGGCAAGGTCGCAGTGTATACCGGCATGCTGGCGATCTGTAAAAACGAAGCGGGACTGGCCACCGTGCTGAGCCACGAAATCGCTCATGTTATTGCCCGGCATGGAGCCCAAAGAATGTCACAACAACTTTTGCTGACCGGAGCCATGATAGGTGCCAACCTCAGCCTGAGAAACAATACTCAGCGGAATATCATTATGAGTGCTTTGGGACTGGGGGTTTTATACGGTATCACCCTGCCTTTCAGCCGGGGTGATGAAGGAGAAGCCGACCAGATCGGGCTGGTCTATATGGCTAGAGCCGGGTACGACCCGGAAGAAGCGATCCATTTCTGGCAACGGTTCAGTGAAGCAAAAGGGGATAAAAATCCTCCAGAGTGGGCCTCCACCCACCCTGCCGACAAGACCCGTGTAAAAGGATTGAGGACCTATCTTTCCCGAGCCAAATACAGTTACCAGAATATCAAACTGAAATACGGTCTGGGCGAAACCTTCAACTTGCCTGCGCCTGCAGACAAAAACATTCCGGAAAAACCCAAACCCGTTCCCGGCGTTTCGGTAGAAGCCCTCTCACCCAATTAGCCACATATTGCATAAGAGGCTGTAAATCACCCCAGCCCCTCTTTGAAAAAGAGGGGTTCATTGAGTCCAGCGTCACGCTGGCGCCTAGTGGCTAGTTGCTTTTGGCGGCGGCTTTTGCGGCTTTGGCTTTTTTGCCACGGGTCTTGGTTTTTTTCGCCTTGACCGTAGGCCGTGGTGCTTTGAGTTCTTTCAGGCGGGCCGCTTTGCCACGCAGTTCGCGCAGGTAATACAGTTTAGCCTGACGCACCTTGGCGCGTCTGAGTATCTCAATTTTTTCGACACGTGGGGAATGAAACGGGAATATACGCTCTACCCCGATACCAAAGGAAATTTTGCGGACCGTCAGGGTCTTACGAGCCCCGCCGCCACGCATTTTGATGACCACGCCTTCGATCATCTGAATACGTTCTTTTTCTCCCTCAACGATGCGCATATGCACCTTGACGGTGTCACCGATATGAACATCGGCAACATCCTTTTTCATTTCTTTTGCTTCAACCTGGTCTACTAAATTCATGAACCTCTCTCCTTGGGAAATACGTCTTACTTAACGAATTATTTTCGATTCCGGTTAATTTTTTTATCAAGACCTGCCCAACAGGCGGTCTAATATAATTGCTATCGCTCCTCGCACCGGCAAGTGATTGAACCCGGAATTGCCTTCGATGGGTTCCAAAACATGGTCGGCGTTTCGGATCAGGTTTTTTTCCAGACCCCATCCAGTACCAAAGACCAGAAGTGTGGGCCGCCCTTCCTGCAACTGTTTTCTTAAAGTTCCAAACTCAATACTGTTCGGCACCTGCTTGGCCCCGGTGACCACCACACAGGGTTTTTCCCCGCATTGTTCCGTCACATCGGCCACCACGGCATCCAGGCTTTTTATAACCCTGGTTTTCAGCAAGGCTTCTTTTCGGGTCGGGTTATACCGCGCCCCATGGCCCTTCATCCAGTGACCGATCAATCTTTCCACCAGTTCCTGCTGGGTCTTCAGGGGCGTGACCACATAAAAATTACCAACCCCAAATGTCCGGCAGACCCTAGAAATATCATGCACATCCAGGGTTGTGACGGATGAAACCACCACTTCTCCCGGCTTGTTATAGACGGGAAAATGAACCAGTGCCAGATGAATATTCGAATAGTGCGCTTCTTCCAATGCTGTCCTGTATCAAGACCCTTAATCCTGCCGTTTATTTTTTTTGAGCAGATCGGGCCGAACCTGCGCAGTTTTTTTCAACGCTTCCGCCTTTTGCCAGTCGCGTATTTTTTTATGGTCTCCAGAGATCAGAATCTCCGGCACCTTGAATCCCTGATAATCCCGGGGCCGGGTGTATTGCGGGTACTCCAGTAAATCATTGGCGAAAGACTCTTCCACCACCGATTCCGGATCGCCCAGCACCCCCGGCACCAACCTTGATATGGCCTCAACGAGAACCATGGCGGGAATTTCCCCACCGGTCAAAACATAATCTCCTATGGAGACTTCCTCATCGACAAAATGCAGTCGCACACGCTCATCGATACCCTCATAGCGACCACAAATCAGAGTCAGGCTCGACAAGTGAGAGAGCTCTCCGGCTCTTTCCTGATCGAAGGGTCGGCCTCCCGGAGATAATAATATCGTTCGGGTTTCAGGGACTTCCTTTTTAATCTCTGTAATGACACGCGCAATGGGCTCGACATTCATGACCATGCCGACGCCACCTCCGAAAGGAGTGTCATCTACCTTCTTATGTTTATTCAGGCTGTAGTCGCGCAAATCATGAACGCGAATATCCAGCAATCCTTCTTCCCGGGCTCGCTGAATAATGCTGTCCCCAAAAGGAGATTCAAACATCCCCGGAAATATGCTGACAATGTCAAACCGGAGTGTCCTCAAGCAAACCCTCAATACGATGAAAAACCAGTTTACCCTGTTTCAGGTCGATGGATTTGACCACCGAATCAATCATGGGGAGCATCCACTCCCGTTCCCCGTTTTGCACCACGTACACATCGTTGCTCCCCGTGGGGATGATGTCTTTGATGATCCCACAAGGGTGGCCTTCTTCATCGAAGACCGCAAGTCCTTCAATCTCGAACCGGTAATACTCCCCTTCCGGCAGAGATTGGAAATCCTCACGACTTGCCAGAACTTCCTCCCCGGTCAGGGGTTTGGCAGATTCGATGTCGTCAATTCCCTCTAACTTGACAATGAAGGGCACATTAGCCCCGCGAATCGTTTGAACCTTTAATTCCTTTTTTGTCCCGGCCAACTGCACGATCTGTCCGTCTGCGAACTCGAACCCTTCCGGGTCATCGGGATAAAATTTCAACTCCCCTTTCAGGCCGTGCGTTCGGGCAAGCTTGCCAACCGGAATCCAATCCATATCACTCAATAATTTCCAGTACGGCCCGTTTTTTTAATTTGGTCGCCGTTGCGTTCAGGATAGTGCGCATGGCCTTAGCGGTTTTTCCCTGTTTGCCAATCACCTTGCCCAGATCTTCTTTCGCGACTCTTAATTCCAGCACCGTTGTTTTTTCACCTACCACTTCCTTCAAATCAACTTCTTCAGGCTTATCCACTAGCGCTTTCACCATCGTAATAACGAGATTTTTCACAGCTCCCTCCGAGTGCACAGGAAATGAATCCTAAACTGGAGAGGGGCAACTTGAACTCAAGGTTCACGCTCTTTACGAATTGTGGTTTTGCGAAATGAAACTTTACGGATTTAAACCCCGACCCCAGCTTTTTTGAAGAGGGTACCCACGGTTTTGCTGGGCCTGGCGCCTTTTTTGATCCAAGCCATAGCTTTGTCCGCATCAACCTTGCAACCCACTTCATCATTCAGGGGATCGTAGGTTCCCAGGATTTCAAGAAATCTACCATCTCTTGGCATTCTGGAATCTGCCGCCACAATCCGGTAAAAGGGTTTCTTTTTTGCTCCTCGCCGAGTTAATCGAATTACAACTGCCAATTTACTTCCTCCTATGTTACGGGCTTTAGACCCGGTAATATGCGGTCATGGAGACCGCCAAAATAATAAACGTATTTAAAAAAACTTGCCTCCCGGCATTCCGCGGCCGCCCATAAGACTGCCAAAGTTGAGGCCGCCGCCACGGGAAATCTTTTTCATCATCTTTTGCATTTGCGCAAACTGCTTCAACAACTTGTTGACATCGTTCACCCGGGTACCACTGCCCTGGGCGATTCTGCGCTTTCTGCTGGCATTGATCATATTATGCCGTTCGCGCTCCGCAGGAGTCATCGAGTTGATGATGGCTTCCACCTGAACAAACGCACCGTCATCGACTTTTAGTCCCTTCATTTTTCCGGCACCGGGGATCATGCCCAGCAACTGCTCCATGGACCCCATCTTCTGAACCTGCTTCAACTGGTCGCGAAAATCTTCCAGAGTGAAGGCGTTGGCCTTGATCTTTTTCTGTAATTTTTCCTGCTCTTCCTGCTCAAAATTCTGTTCGGCCTTTTCGACCAGGGACATGACATCGCCCATGCCCAGAATACGGGAAACAATCCGGTCCGGGTGAAACGGCTCAAGCGCATCAAGTTTTTCCCCCATTCCTATGAAGCGAATGGGTTTACCCGTTATTCTCTTAATGGAAAACGCCGCGCCACCGCGTGCATCGCCATCCATTTTAGTCAGGATCACGCCATCAATACCGATGGCATCATTAAACGTTTTAGCGATATCGGCAGACTGCTGGCCCATCATCGCATCCGCCACAAACAACACTTCATGCGGCTGGACTGTTTCTTTGATCTGCCTCAACTCTTCCATCAAGGCATCATCGACCTGCTGACGGCCCGCAGTATCGATCAGCACCACCTGGCTCATTTTGTTGACAGCTTCGTCCAGAGCTTTTTTGCAGATGGTTACCGGGTCTTTTTCTTCTCCGGCGTCAAACACTTCCACGCCGATATCCCGCCCTAAAACATGCAACTGTTCAATCGCCGCCGGACGGTAAACATCGGCCGGAACGAGAAGACAGTTTTTTCCTTTTTCCTTAAACCGCTTGGCCAGCTTGCCTACAGTCGTGGTTTTACCCGACCCCTGCAGACCCGCCATCAAAATAATCGTTGGCGGTTTTGCGGCAATCTCAATATCAACAAACTCATCGCCCAGCAAATGGGTCAGGTCGTCGTTGACAACCTTGACCATCTGATGCCCTGGAGTCAGGCTTTTCAATACCTCCTGACCCACAGCCTTTACCCGGACATCCGCGATAAAATCTTTAACTACCGGCAGGCTGACATCCGCTTCGATTAACGCAACTCTAATCTCACGCAGAGCCTCATCAACATCAGCCTCTTTCAGAACTCCACGGCCCTTTAATTTTTTGTAGATCGCCTCAAGACGATCAGATAAATTATCGAGCATGTAAAATTGGGCTAAACCCTTTAAATTTAAGGGGGCTACTAGGTTTATTTTAAGCGGATTAGTATATAATAACAACCTTCAATGCGCAAGAGCATTAACACAAGGCTTGACCCTCAGATCAGGACAGCTAAATGACGGAAAAATCAGCAGTTGTTTTATTGAGTGGCGGACTCGACTCCACCACCACCCTGGCCCTGGCGAAAAAGCAGGGATTTGACCTCTTCGCCCTCACCTTCGACTACGGCCAGCGTCACAGCGTAGAGCTGGACCGGGCCCGGGATATTGCCAGGCATTTTGGAGTGGTCGACCATCAAATTGTCAAAATTGATCTCCGCCAGTTCGGCGGCTCGGCATTGACCGATTCTATCGATGTTCCCGTTGGTCGCGATCAGGAAGAAATGACAGCGGAAATCCCCATCACCTATGTTCCCGCCCGCAACACCATTTTTCTTTCATTCTGTCTGGCTTACGCCGAGGTAAAAGAAGCCAGCAATATTTTTATCGGAGTCAACGCTGTCGACTACAGCGGTTATCCCGATTGCCGACCCGAGTTCATCGCCGCGTTTGAGATACTTGCTAACCTTGCCACCAAAGCCGGAGTGGAAGGGAAGAACCAAATGAAAATCCACACTCCATTGATCGAACTGAGCAAAGCAGAAATCATCGAGAAAGGATTGGAGCTGGGGGTGGATTATGGCATGACCCATAGTTGCTACAATCCCGGAGGGGATGGAAAATCCTGCGGCGTATGCGACAGTTGCCAACTGCGCCTGAAAGGATTCCAGGAAGCCGGAGTGAAAGACCCGATTGGATACGCTAAAACCCTTTAGCCACCGATGTACCCCTTCGGGGCATGAAGGCAAAGGTTAAATATCACAAACACCGATAAAAAAATCCCCTCCTATATCAGGAGGGGTTAATAAATTTAGAATCAACTTTTCTGGAAGCACAAGGTTTAAAGTCCGCTCTAAGCGTACCGACCTATCACCAGCGGCGGTTCGCCGCTACATGCTGCTTCCTTCTTTTTTGCGTTGTTCTTCTTTCATGCGGTGGGCTTCGTCCTTCATGCCGCTACCTTCTTCTTTCATCCCATGTTCCATCTGATGTTTTTCCTTGTCGTATTCTTTACCGTACTTCTTTTCATAATATTCTTTGGAATGTTTTTCACCATATTCTCCTTTGTACTCATGATCCATGCCACCGGACTTGTGATCCATAGAGGAGGAGCCGCTACCTTCTTCATATTTTTCCTTGCCGTGTTCCTCGCCTTCGTGGGCAATGGCACTCGAAGAAAATACCAATAACATTCCCATCAGAATCAATGGAATCGTAAAAAGCGTCTTTTTCATTTTGATCTCCTTAAATTTTAATCGGGGACGAAACCAACGTACTAAGAATAACAGTTTTCAATTCGTCAGATAAAGTAAATAAACCTTACGCTACTAGGCGTAGGGCCAATGAGCAATAACTCGCCAAGCAATCGGCACCGTTGAGCGCAGTTTAAAGCTAGCCTTCATTGCCACCGGCGGCTCGCCGGGCCTAGTGGCTAGTGGGTGACGAACAGGGTTTCGCCGTTAACGTGTTTATTCTCCATCAGATAGCCCAGGGCTTTGAGAAGGTCGTCCAGGGTTCCCTGGCTCCGCACATTTTCCTTTTCCATATAATCGGGTGGGGCCCCCTCAGGAGGAAGGATGAGCCCTGGCGCAATGCCGTTGACCCGTACCGTTTCCCCCCATTCCACCGCCGCCAGTTCTGTCAGGTGTTGCAGAGCCACTTTACTGACAGAATAAGCCGCGAAGGTGGGAACCGTTCTTGCCACCCGTTCATCGAGAATATTAACAATCAAACCTTTATTGACCTTGCGCTTGTATTCACGCATCAGCAGGTAGGGAGCCATGAGGTTGAGGTTGAGAGTATCGACCAGAGTTTCTACCTGCGTTTGTTCTATATTTTCCTGAATAAAGTTGGCGGCGGAATTGACCAGCAGTTCCACGTTTTTGAAGTCCTGCAGGACTTTGCCAATGAACGCCTCGGCCTCATCCAGTTTTCTTAGATCCGCCGCATAGCCCCGGCACTGGACCCCTTGCGCCTGTATTTCCGCAATGGTTTCGGTCGTTTCCGAACTGTGGTAGAGCAGGGCAATATCAAATCCTTTACCGGCGAGATGCAGGGCCATCGCCCGTCCGATGCGGATCGCTCCTCCTGTCACAATGGCTGTCGGCACTTTGCTTCCTCGTAAATGGCTTGTGTTATACTTTCGAAGAAAAATTATTTAACGCTAATTGCCTGACCGAATCTATCATAAACCGGGTTCTCCATTTATGGAAAACCGTTTTGAATCTTGAACAGAATTAGGAGTGACGACAGTATGAGTGAGAAAAAATGCGTGAACATTGCCATTCTAACAGTTTCCGACACAAGGACGGAAGCGGATGACAAGTCCGGCCAGACTCTGGTGGACCGGGTTCAGGGAGCCGGGCATCATCTGGTTGAAAAGAAAATTATTAAGGATGAAAAAATTCTGCTTCAGGAACAATTGAAAAAATGGATTGCCAGTCCCGATGTTGATGTGGTGATCGCAACGGGAGGGACGGGTGTGACAGGGCGCGACATCACTCCGGAAGCTTTCGAGGAGCTGTATGAAAAAACGATTCCCGGATTTGGCGAATTGTTTCGCATGTTGAGTTATGAAACTATCCGCACATCCAGCCTGCAATCGCGCTGTACCGCAGGGGTTACCAACGGCACGTTCCTTTTCGCTTTACCGGGTTCCACCGGAGCCTGCAAAGATGGATGGGACCAGATTCTCGTCCACCAGTTGGACAGCACTAACAAACCGTGCAATCTGGTCGAACTGATGCCCCGCCTCCTCGAATAACCACTAGGCGTGGGGCCAGTGTGCCGTCGCTTTATTTGGCGAGCAAAAAGTTTTCTCGGCGCAATAGAGCCCTTGCCCAGTTGCAAACCAGAAAAATGAAGCGATACGAATTTACAGTCAATGCAGATTCGAGCCGGGAACGGCTTGACGTTTTTCTATCTGTTCAGCAGACGGAGATCAGCCGATCCCGTTTGAAGAAACTGATTGTTGAGGGCCGGGTAACGGTCAATGGCGTGGAGCAACGCGCTGGGTATAAAGTCCGAACAGGAGACCGGATCACGATTCAGGTGCCAGCCCCGGTTGCTCTCGACACTTCCCCAGAAGACATTCCACTAGATATTATTTTTGAAGACGAATATTTTATCGTGCTGAACAAACCGGTGGGCATGGTGGTTCATCCGGCACCGGGGCATTCTGCGGGAACCCTGGTCAACGCATTACTGCATCATTGCAAAGACCTTTCAGGAATAGGCGGAGTCGAGCGTCCCGGCATTGTTCATCGATTGGACAAGGACACCTCAGGACTGGTGATGGCGGCCAAAACCGAAACCGCCCACAAAAACCTGGCCCGGCAGTTCAAAAACCGTGAAATCCAAAAAGAATACCTGGCAATAGTAAAGGGAAACGTAAAAACAGATAGGGGTTCGATCCAGGCCCCAATCGGTCGCCATAAGGTTCATCGCAAAAAAATGGACACACGAGCCCTAAACGGTCGGGAAGCCCAAACGGAATACGAAGTCGTACATCGTGCTGAGGGTTGGTCTTACCTTCGACTTTGGCCCAGGACCGGAAGAACCCATCAAATCAGAGTCCATTTGGCGTCAATTCACCATCCCGTAATCGGGGACAATCTCTATGGCGGGAAATCGCCCGGCCTCAAAATGGCAAGACAGGCTTTGCATGCCCACAGGCTGGAACTGAAGCACCCGATCACGGACTCAAACTTGTCATTTTGCGCCCCGCTTCCACCAGATATGGCAATTTTTCTGCAATCCCACGGATACGACCCCAAATAGATTTTGACGCATCCGCGAAATGATAAAATTCTTTTACTATCCAGACTAAAGCTTAAAAAATCAAGTTCTCTGGGACCCAAAATTGTGAGTTAATTGTGGAAAACTTTTATCAGTTCAGAGACCCGATATTTTAACCTGATAAAGAAAAAATTTTTGTACAACAAAAAACATATTATCTACTTATTTTTTGGTAAGTTACAAAAATCTCCCAAGCCTATCAGAAAATCATTGACACCAAGGGGAGTCTTTTTAGTTTTCCCACAATTTTTAAACCAGAGAGAGTTTCTGGAAGGACAGCTAAAACAGGGGCGCAAAAAGGGTATCAAAATCCTGCCATGCTTTTCCCCCCTTTATCAGGCTGTCAAAAAACATTACATCTCTAGCAACAGGACTCTACCCTCAGGGAGCCTAGTAATAGGGACAAATAGGGATTCGGGATTTTGACACCTGCTCTGCCCCCAATATACAAGGATGAGCTCAAATCAAGCCACCCGCAACCCTGTTTTAGGCGATGAACTAAGGGTTTGTAGAAGCATCATCAAGGTTAACCTGCGGGGCGGGGGTTTGCTTCTCGAACAGGACCCAACCCCTTATCTGGAAAGGGTTTCAAGGGAGTCTTTCTGGCAAAATCACATTCTCCACACCAACTGTGCAAAACCTGTGGAAAACACCGGGGAGTTACCTTCTAACACCGGATAATTAAAGGCTTTGGGGTGCCTCGATTAGAAAGTACGCAATCACATAACATATTGATTTTAAAGGCTAAATTAAACACCCTCCACTCCGTGGGCTGCTAGCCACCGACCAGCTAATGCTGGACCCAGAGCGTAATAACTTTTGTTGGCGAACAAGAAACTGCTACTTTATGCAAACCCCCTTTATCCCCCTTATCAGGGGAAGCAAATAGCAAGGGCTCTATTGAGCCGAGAAGAACTATTGCTAGCTTGAGAAAGCTATTGCACGTTGGCCCCACGCCTAGTGGTGGCAGCATTTTTTATATTTTTTTCCACTTCCACAAGGGCAGGGATCGTTTCTGCCGACTTTGGCTTCACCGCGAACAAAGGTTTTGGGTTTTACCTGGGGAGAAACCGGGGTGGGGGGTAGAGTGGAGTCTTTACGGCTATAAGCCCAGCGGCCATTGACCTTATAAAAGCGGGAGGATTCCCGCATGGTTTGCTCGGTACCATCCTTGATATAGTACGCGATAAAATCGACCTGACCTTCAGAATCTTCCCGACATCCAGCCCGGGTACCTGTGATTTCCAGTTTTTTCCAATCCACTCCGTCTTCGACCAGAGCCGGACCCAGTTTGGCCATTGCTTTTTTTTCTTCCGGGTGGCTGGTGAGTACCAGATACTCCCAGTTTTTCTGAGCAAAAGCGGTATAACGCGAACGCATCAAATCCTCCGCCGTATCCGGAAAACTCGCACCTCGGATCAACGGACCGCAACAATCGGTAAAAGGGAAATTCGAACCGCAAGGGCAATCTTTCATTTAGGGTGATCCTGTCTTTCTGGTTAAACCGGTTTTCTCTTAAAGGGAAATGTCGGACGCTGGCCTTTACGCTCCGCCAAACGGGAAGGTTTATTTTCACTACGAGTCTCCTCCTTCTTCTTGCCAGAGGACTCCTCTTCCTTATGATCCTTATCTTGATCCGTGTTGCTCATCATCGTCCTCCCAGTCAATCAAGCATTCTCAATCCTTAATAGCATACGCAATCCAGGTACCACACTCCAAAAAAAATCGTCCCCGCCTCCCCCTGACGAACCACCGGCTTTTATGGCTAAACATGGTACAATTTTCACGGACCTGATTTTCTATTCTTCTTTTCTGCCCCTCATACTGTGAAACCAGCACCTTTCCCACAAAAAGTTCCTGACGATTCTCCACACCTTTACAGAAAAAGCTTATTGTTTTCTCTTTTTTTTGTATCCGGGTTTTGTGGGCTTCTCTATCAGATCATCTGGATACGAATCGCCTTCGCCTCGTTCGGAATCATTCTGCCGGTTTTATCTGTCATCATATCTGTTTTTATGCTCGGCCTGTCCCTGGGCTCCTGGATCGGCGGAAAAGGATTGCCCTATCTTAAAGAGAAAACAAAACAATCCGCCATTCTATTTTACGCACTGGCTGAGATCGTCATCGGACTGGGGGCCTTTGCGGTTCCCCGGTTATTCCGTTTTGGCGAAAAGTTATTACTCCCGATAGGGGGGATGGACTCCTCTGAATACCTTCTGCTTTCTGCGCTGGTACTGGGTTTGTCCATTTTGCCCTGGTGTCTGGCTATGGGGGTCACGTTTCCTTTCATGATGGGTTACGTTCGGGAGTTGAAATGGCGGGAAACAACCAGTTTTAGTTTTCTTTATCTCGCCAACAGCTTGGGAGCCTTGTTTGGCACTGTTGCCACAGCGCTTTTTCTGGTTGAACTACTGGGTTTTTCCAATAGTCTGATGCTGGGTGCGGCATGTAATTTTTCTATCGCAATAATCTGCTTCGGATTAAAAAATTCCTTCGACTCAGATCCTGCCCCTGTGGAGCAACCGGTATCTACAAACCGACATCGGGATTCAGCCCCAAGCATACTGACCTACCTGATTCTTTTTGTAACCGGATTTTGCGCTCTGGCCATGGAGGTCACCTGGGTGAGAGGGTTTACACCCGTTGTTGGAACGACTATTTACTCCTTTGCCTCGACCCTCGCCATCTACCTTTTAGCCACCATTCTTGGTTCGCAGTGGTATCGAAGGGATTGTGCACTGAAACAAACTTTCACCACCGCACAATTGACAGGTGCCTGTTTTCTATTCGCATTTTTTCCTATCTTCATGAACAACCCTTTTCTTTCTCCCCTCGGGCAATCGTTGCTGGCAAGTCTCTTTCCATTTTGCCTGACGTTGGGTTATTTAACACCAAAACTGATAGACCAATACTCATCAGGAAACCCCAGGCAGGCCGGACGTGCCTACGCGATCAACATATTTGGCGGAATTCTAGGCCCACTGTTTGCGAGCTACCTTTTGATTCCTGCATTCGGCACAAAACTGACTCTGATTCTCCTGGCACTTCCAATCGGAGGATT